>Ga0335082_10000858_pt1 | contig 31942 bp, 25 predicted proteins | sample Lox_Sample_41_FD_206718 | JGI IMG/M metagenome (GOLD analysis project Ga0335082, IMG submission 206718) | Soil microbial communities from Loxahatchee National Wildlife Refuge, Florida, United States - Lox_Sample_4.1 | ecosystem: Environmental > Terrestrial > Soil > Wetlands | place: USA... | reverse complement strand
CGCCAGGGCCAACGCCGCCCTGGCTTTGACGATACGATTCTGGGCCAGCTTTAATGCTGCAACTGCAGTAGTGCGGGCCTGTTGCCGGTTACCTGCCGCTGCTTCGTAGAGCGCCGCCCCGGCTTCATACTCGGCGGCGGTCTCTTTGGCGTCATTGTGCTGCGCTGAGTCCATCGCCTCTTGTACCGACTTACGCGCAGCCTTGAACCTGCCGTACCAGGCCTCTGTATCGGCCTTAGAGGACAACATTGAGTGCTCTATACCCGGCTTGCCCTTGGCGGCGGCTGCCAGCTCCCCCATCTGCGCGGTGTCTACCTGCAGAAAGGCCAATTGATACCGGCGCACGAGCATGTCGTCCGACATCAGCTTGCGGTCCTCGGCCTGCTTGAGCGCCGCCGCAGCCTCGTCGAGTCGGTTGAGGCTTAGGTAGTCGTCCGCGAGGTTTTCGTACGCGATACCGATGTTTGGCTGGAGGCGCACTAGCTCACGATCCCCATCCAGCGCTTTTTCCACTTTTCCAAGCATGCTATAGATGATGTCCAAGTTCCCGCGAGGCATGACATCCTTCGGGTAACTCTGCTGCCACCGCTCGTAGGTCTCTGCTGCCTTGTCCAGTTGTCCCGTAAGCCGAAAATAGTAGGTTGACTCGATGCGCAACCGCTCGCGTTCGTTAACTCTGTCTCGCAATTCGTAAGCCTTGCGTCCATACTCCTCCGAGGGTTGAAGTTCGCCCCGGTTCGCATACGCAAAACACAGGGCGATGTAGGCGCTGGCGAAATTCGGATCAATTTCCACTGCCCGCTTATAGAAAGGCAGCGATGCTGTCGAACCTTTCTCGAAACTTGCCCTGTTCCCCATGCCGTACGACTTCCACGCTTCCAGCGACACCGCCGTTGCCTCCGGCAGGGGCGTGGCATATTTCTGGACGGAGGTCAGTGGCTCGCCCATCTGTTTCCGGACCGCGATGGCAGCTTCGTCTAATGCCCTCAGCACCACTCCCTTGTCCGGCGCGGGTTCCTGCGCTTCCGCCAAAATCTGGCGTGTGTCGCAGTCCACAGCCTTCAGCTCAAGCTGGTAGCCCTTTTCCAACTGGCGGATGACACCAGTCAATATGGCCCTGCTACCGGTATGCCGACATACCTCCTGGGCCACATCCTCGATCAGCGGTTCACTTGCCGGGCGATTTATCTCCTTCAGGGCTGCCCGGACTCTTCGATTCGAAAGAATGTTAAGAAAGGGAGACTGGGCCAACTGGTCTGATAACGCCTGTTTCAGCGAGTCGTCAAAGACAGGATCGCCAGTGTGGTTCACAAAGTCGGTGAGCACGATGGTGTCTTTATCGGTGAGCTTGGGAGGCCGGTGCGCGCGCCAATACAAACCACCGGCAATGGCCGCCACGGCAATCAGTGCCGTTGCTGCCGTCGGCCACTTCCTGCGAGACCCCCTGCCGGCCTTGCCGCTTTCAGACTCTATGGGCCGTTCCGCCACGGATTGCAGATCGCGGCGCATTTCTCCGGCCGTCTGATAGCGCTGCTCGCGGTCCTTTTCGATTGCCCGGTTGACAATGGCTTCTAGCTTCGGCGGAATGGCGGAGTTTCGTTCACTCGCCGGAAGAGGAGTCTGGTTGAGGATGGCATCATGGACAGCTACTGCCGTCTCGCCACCGAAGGCGCGCTGCCCGGTGGCCATCTCATACAAAACGAGACCGAAGGAGAAGATGTCGGTGCGCGCGTCCAGCTTCTCCCCGCGTACCTGCTCCGGTGACATGTAGCCCGCCGTGCCCATGGCGACGCCAGTGCGGGTGAGGGCGGGGTCGACCACGATGTGGTTTTGAAAGGGCACGACTTCAGGCGTGCCGTGACGGTCATCAGTATTCTCACTTGGCGCATGCTCCCGCCCCGGCCGGGGCGGGAGCATGCGCGATTCAAAAGGAGCCGCGGCATCGGCACGACTAAAGTCGTGCCCTTTCAAATCGGAATTGGGGACTTCTACCTGCGCTTCGGGCGCTTCCACCAGCTTCGCCAGTCCGAAGTCCAGAATCTTTACCGCACCTTTCGAGGTGAGGAAGATGTTGGCCGGCTTGATGTCGCGGTGGATGATGCCTTTCTCATGCGCAGCTTGCAGACCCTCGCTCACCTGAATTCCGATGTCGAGGAGTTCTTGCAGGAGGAGTGGCTTGGGCGGTTCATCGGCGGCTAATCGGTCGCGTAACGTTTCGCCCTCCAGCAATTCCATCGCAATGAACGGCTGTCCCTCGTGCTCGCCGAATTCATGGATGTAACAGATATTGGGATGGTTTAGGGACGAAGCAGTGCGCGCTTCACGGCTGAAGCGTTCCAGCGCCTGCGGATCGCTGCCCAGCTCCTCCGGCAGGAACTTCAAAGCCACCGGTCGGCCGAGCTTGAGGTCTTCGGCGCGATAGACCACGCCCATCCCACCCCCGCCGATGATGTCCAGCACCCGATAATGGGAAACCGTCCGGCCGGTCAGTCCAGGGGGTTCAAGCTGCATCTGGACTGCGGCTGCGTCGCTCCCGCCATTAGGGTGCCCGGGTGCGGGTGCCCCACCCTTCGGCAAGCTCAGGGCAGGCTCCTTTTCCCCCGGTTTTGGGGAAAGGGTGGGAAAGGAACCAACGAGAGTCATCCCGCTATCGCTCAGCCACTCGGCTGACGCGATCAGACGATAGCCGCGCTTGGCGATGGTCTCGATGTACCTGGGTTCGGTGGCCGAGTCCCCGAAGGCCTTGCGCAATTTGGCGATGGCAGCGTTGATGCTATGCTCGAACTCAACTACCGTGTCGTTCGGCCACAGCCGCTTCTGAATTTCTTCCCGGGTGACGACCTGGCCGTCGCGCTCCAACAACATCAACAACACCCTAAGGGGTTGTTGCGGCAATAGGATTCCGGCCGCTTGCTCCACTCCGTCCCGGCCGCGCAGCTCTCAGGCGTTCAAACATGGCTGTCCACGCCTCATAGAGAAGTAGTAACGCCACATTAGTGCCTCTTTGTTCCACGTGGAACAATTGTGCGTAGCTCACAAACAAGAAAGGCGGCCGATTGGCCGCCTTCTCTTTCCTGAGGCTCGAGATCTACAGGAGCTGTACGTTCTCCGCCTGCCAGCCTTTGGGCCCCTTGACTACGTTGAACTGGACAGCCTGGCCTTCCTGCAAGCTGCGGAAGCCATTTGACTGGATCGCAGAATAGTGAACGAAAACATCTTCGCCATTCTGACGGCTGATGAAGCCGTAGCCCTTCGCGTCATTGAACCACTTAACTGTTCCTTGTTCCATGATGGTGCATATTCCTTCGAAGTGATGTAGCTGCAATTCGATCGGGATGTGATGCGGCAGGGATTACTGCTAAGGGCAGGAAACTGCTGCGTACAACGACGATCAATCGAGCACATTCATCATATCAGCCCCTGCCCAAAAACCCAAGCCAAGGTGCGCCGGGCTCGGCCCGATGCGGGCCGAAGCACAAGTGTTCTCAATGTGTTACCTTCATGGGAGCAGTCGAACGCCAAGCGATGCCGGGAACGGCGGACGGCAAACCATGATTGTCGGAACAGGTATTGACATCGCAGAAGTTTCCCGGATTGCGGCCTCCATCGAGCGCTTCGGGCGGCGCTTTCTGGAGAGGGTCTTCACGCCAGGGGAAATCCAATATTGCGAGTCCAAGGCCAACAAGGCAGAGCGCTACGCCGGACGCTTCGCCGCCAAGGAGGCCGCCATGAAGGCCATCGGCACCGGCTGGAATCGGGGTGTCGGCTGGCACGACGTTGAGGTGAAGCCGGCTCCCGGCGGGCGTCCCACAGTGGCTTTCCACGGTAAAGCAGCCGAGTTCTTCAGCAAGCTGGGGGCCGTGCGTGCGCAGTTGTCCATCACCCACACGAACGAGCTTGCGATGGCACAGGTGATCCTGGAGTCAGACACGGGTGGGCGTTAGTTAGGCTTGCCTCAAATTGCCCCTCACGACGTCAGCAGGATTCCCACAATGCTGGCTGACATGAGGTTGGCGAGGGTTCCGGCGATCATGGCACGAAACCCCAGCTTGGCCAAGTCGTGGCGCCGGCTCGGCGCCAGAGAGCTGAGTCCGCCAATCTGAATACCAATAGAACCGAAATTCGCGAATCCGCAAAGGGCAAACGTTGCAATCGTGAACGAACGCGGATCGAGCGAAGCCTTTTGCGCGCTCAGCATGGTGAACGCGACCAACTCGTTCAGCACCATTCGGGTACCGAGCAGATTGCCGATGGTGAGGCAATCATGCCAGGGGACGCCGATCAGCCAGGCGACAGGCGCGAAGATCACTCCGAAGATGGTTTCCAGTTTTGCCGGGAACCAGCGAAATCCGTGGGCGGCGAGGAAGTTGTGTGTACCACCGAGAACGCCATCCAGCAGCGCTATGAGGGCGAGGAAAGAGATGAGCATTGCGGCGACGTTGAGAGCCAAGTGCAGGCCGTCAGTCGTGCCTTTGGTGGCCGCGTCGAGAACGTTACTGCTCCGTTCCTCGAATTCTATGTTGTCTATCCTGGTCACTCCCGCAGTAAGCGGCTTTTCGGTTTCGGGCACCATCATCTTTGCGATGAGAATGGTCCCCGGAGCGGTCATGATCACCGCACCCAGCAAGTGCCGAGCTTCAATGCCCAGCAGAATGTAAGCACCCAGCATGGCGCCCGAGACATGTGCCATGCCGCTAGTCATGATGGTCATCAGCTCAGATTGCGTCGCCTTGGGCAGGAAGGGACGAATCGTCAGCGGGGCTTCCGTCTGGCCCATGAAGATGCTCGCGGCAACGTTGAGCGACTCTGCGCCGCTGGCTCCCATGAAACGCATCATCACTTTGGCGAGCTGCCTGATGATGAACTGCATCACGCCGTAGTAGTACAGGATGGAAAAGAACGCAGCGATAAAGATAATGATGGGCAGTACCTGGAAGGCGAAGACCACGCCGAACTTCGACAGTTTGCTGCCCAGGTCTCCGAACACGAACTGGGACCCCGCATAGGAGTAGCTAAGGAGACGGTTGACGGCATCGCCGGCGACCGTCATCACGCGCACTCCCAGGCCGACACGAAGCACGAGGATGGCGAATACAAACTGCATCACCAGGCCAACGATCACGGTTCGAATGCGGATGGATTTTCGCGCCGTCGAGAAAAGAAAAGCCACCGACAGAATGGCGAGGACGCCTAGCACGCCCGTCAGGCGCGCCATGTAAGCACCGGAATTAGCAGGCTGCGCCAGCTTGCGGTCTTTGAGGGTAGATTGCGATCGATGCTTCGCCGAACGGCAGTCATGGTTCGGTCCCGTCCGCAGGAGCACCCATTTCGCGAACGATTTCGACACTGGCGCTGGCGCCGATGCGGTTGGCCCCGGCCTCGACCATGTTCATGAACTGGGCGGCGGTCCGAATACCGCCGGCAGCCTTCACCCCAATGTTCAAGCCAACTACCCCGCGCATCAAAACTACGTCGGCTGCGCTGGCTCCGGATGCCGCAAAGCCGGTCGAAGTCTTCACAAAGTCCACTCCCGCATCCACCGCCAGGGCGCATCCCAGGATTTTCTCTTCTTGGCTGAGTAACCCACATTCAAGGATCACCTTCAACAAGGCGCCGCGAGCGTGCACCAGTTGTGCCAGGCTCTTTACTTCGGTCTGCACCAACGCCCGGTCACGAGCTTTCAGGGCGCCGATGTTGAGGACAGCATCGATTTCCTGCGCGCCAATGCGCAAAACGGCCTCTGCTTCAGCGAGCTTGGTCACGGTGAGGTTGGCCCCCAGAGGAAAACCCACCACGGTGGCGACCCTGACCGACGTTCCCCGGAGACGCGCGGCAGCGAAGCTCACATTCGTCGGATTTACTACCACGGCATGAAAGCCAAAGCGCACTGCCTCATCGCACAACGCCGCAACTTCATTCCGGCTTGCGTCGGGCTTCAGAAGGGTGTGGTCAATGAGGCGGGCCGCGCTTCGCCAATCGCTCACCAGGCTGGCCGGAAGTCCGGCGACAACAGAAGAGTTCGCAGACATGAGCAACACAGATTTTATCGCGACTCAGAGCCGGACTCCAAAACACAAATATCCGGCAGGTTGCGATATTGTTCGGCAAAGTCAAGCCCGTAGCCAACGACGAATTCGTCCGGAATGGCAAAGCCGACATAATCGCCATGGACGGGCTCGGTACGGCGCGAGATTTTGTCCAGCAGCGCGGCAACCTTCAGCGACTTTGGCCTGCGTGCCTGCAGCATGCTGAGCAGAAACGTCAGAGTCAGGCCGGTGTCGAGAATGTCCTCAACCAAAATGATGTTCCTGCCTTCGATCGGCAGGTCAATGTCCTTTACCAGTCTCACTTCGCCGCTTTGCTGTCTGGCGCTACCATAGCTCGATACCGCGAGGAAGTCGAAGGTCGTATCAAGGTTGATCTGCCGCGCAAGATCGGCTAGAAAAATGGCCGCCCCTTTGAGCACCCCGATTAGCATCAGGGATTCTCCGGCGAAGTCGGCGGTGATGCGCTCCCCGATCTGTGCGACCTTGGCGGCGATTTGTTCGCGCGTAATCAGGACTCTGAGCTTGTCCACAGATTTCTTGCCTGTGACGCAAGGCGCTGGTGTACAGTTTCGTATTCCAGTTTACAGGGTCAGAATGTGACTACCCGACCGTGCTCGGAGGTGCCCTTGATACCAGTTTCGCGTTCCCGTGCGCGAATTGCCACGACCGTGGTAATTGTGCCACTGCTGCTGACGCTGCTTGTCTCGGCGGTGGCCCATGGATCCAGTTCTTCCGATGAAGCCCATACCTCGACCTATTTTCAGAGTATTCGCAAAGACCCCAACCTGTTGCTGGCATTTTTGCGGGAGATGCCCAAGGGAGCCGATCTCCACAACCATTTGTCAGGCTCAATTTATGCGGAGTCCTACATTCAATGGGCCTCGGAAGCAAAAGATTGTGTGGATACCACGACCCTCAACATCGTGGCCGGTCCGTGCCGTGGAGGGGAGGTGCCGGTTGGTGATGCCCTGGCCGACACGACGTTGTATGCCAACTTGATTGACGCGCTCTCTATGCGCAACTGGCGGCTATCAGGGCAATCGGCACACGACCATTTTTTCGCCTCTTTCAGCAAGTTTGGCCAGGCCACGGACGGGGCCGGCGGCAAGATGTTGGCGGACGCAGCTGCCGGCGCGGCCTCACAGCACTTGGTGTACCAGGAGTTGATGATCCCCGTGACGGGCAAAGATCTCGAGACCCTTGCCAAGTCGCTGGAATGGGAAGACGACTTCGGCCGGATGCAGCTGAAACTCTTGGATAACGGGCTCCGTCCCATCCTGGCCACCGCCAGCCAGCAAATCCGAGTGGCCGAGGCCGAGCGTGACAAAATCCTCAATTGCGCCACTGCGAAAGCTGACCCCGGATGCCAGGTCAAACAGCGCTTCCTCTTTCAGGTGTCTCGGGGGAAGCCTAAAGAAGTGGCATTCGCGCAGATGGTCTCGGCTTTCCTGATGGCCGGCGCCGATCCCAAGCTGGTTCCTCCTGATCCCGACATCCTTGGGCTGAACCTGGTGATGCCGGAAGACTGGTACGTCCCGATGCACGACTTCCCCCTGCACATGCGAATGCTCGATTACATGCACAAGAAGTATCCACAGATCCACATTGCTTTACATGCAGGCGAGTTGGTGGAGGGGCTGGTGCCTCCGGACGGGCTCCAGTTTCATGTTCGGGACTCGGTGGAAATGGGACACGCGGAGCGCATCGGGCATGGAGTTGACATAATGGAAGAAGCACGCCCGTTCGATCTCATGCGCGAGATGGCGTCGCGCAACATCATGGTGGAGATCTGCCTGACCAGTAATGACCTGATCCTGGGCGTTCGCGGTCCGCAGCATCCCCTGCGGGAATACATGCGCGCCGGTGTACCAGTGGCACTCGCCACGGATGACGAAGGCGTGGCTCGCTCCGATATGACGCATGAGTATCTGAAGGCCGCACAGGAACAGGACCTAACCTACGTACAATTGAAGCGGATGGCGCGTACCAGCCTGGAGCATGCATTCATCGGCGGGGCCAGCCTGTGGCGGGATGGGAACGCGTTCGCCGTGGTAAAGGAATGCGCCAGCCAAAGACCAGGTATGGAGAAGCCACCCGCCGGATGCCAGAAGTTCCTCGATGGCAGCGAGAAAGCCCGTCTCCAGTGGAGACTGGAGGAGCAATTCCAACAGTTTGAGTCGCGGTCATGGGCGGCGGCTGCCGGCGATGCGCGGAGCGGGAAGCAGTGAGTGGCAACTCGTGATATTTCACCTGAGTTGGTGTAGAGTTTGTGCAGGCTTTAACCGCGAGTAATCCTTGGTTATCCGCTCATAGGGGCTATTGAACGCAGGGGAACCGTCTGCCAATATCTGCCAATCCTTCTAATTCCGCCACGAGCGCTGCAGTTTCCGTGACGTACGACCGACTACGCCACTCGTTCCGGGTCAGAGACGGCGTGGCATTGATTGTGTCGAACGTGATCGGCGTTGGCATCTTCACCACGCCGGCCATTATCGCCAAGCTGGTGCCGTCGCCAGGCGCCATGCTTGCTCTCTGGCTGGCCGGGGGATGCCTCGCTCTGGCTGGGGCCGTGTCATATGCACAACTGGGGAGAATGTGGCCCTTAGCGGGCGGTGAGTACATCTATCTTTCGCGGGCCTATGGCCCGACAGCCGGTTTTCTCTCCGGCTGGACATCGCTGATCGCCGGCTTCTCGGGGGCGGTCGCGGCTAGCGCTGTGGGGTTGGTCATCTACCTGGGGCAGTATTTTCCTGCTCTGGCATCTGATCACGGTCTGTTTTCGATCAACTTCTACGTGGGAGCGTTCACGTTTTCGCCGCGCTCGCTCACCGCGGCTGCGGTCATTGTCTGCTTTGCGGTGTTACACGCCTGCAATCTTGGGGCGGGAAAGCTGACGCAGAATGCGCTGGCCCTCCTCATTCTGGCCATCGTTCTGGTTTTTTGCCTGCTTGGCTTTGCCGTAGGCGTCGGCTCCTGGTCGCAATTCCGCTCCCTCAGCGTCCCGCTCCGGCCGATGAATTGCCTGCTGGCCCTCATCCCCATCATGTTTACGTATAGCGGCTGGAATGCAGCCTCGTACATTTCCGAGGAAATGTACGATACTCGGCGCACTATCGGGCCCGCGCTCATGATCGGCACTTCCATCATCGTTGGTCTGTACGCGGTGATCAACGCCCTCTATCTGTACGCCATTCCGCTGTCCACCATGCAAAACGCAGTTAACGTCGGCGACGTGGCCGCGCAAGCGCTGTTTGGCGTGGGCAGAAACTTCATCACCCCGGTGCTCATCATCGCGCTGCTGGGTTCAGTGAGCGCGATGACCATCGCCGGCCCGCGGGTTTATTTCGCAATGGCCCGCGATGGAGCCTTTGTTCGTGGCTTCGCCCGCACCAGTACGAGATTCGGGACGCCGGCGTTGGCCATTGTTCTCCAGGCCCTATGGAGCGTCGTATTGGTGATGGCCGGCGGCTTTGAACAGATTCTCATGTACACCGGCTTTACGATCCTTCTGTCCTCCGGCGCAGCCGTGGCGGGCCTCTTCGTGGCGCAGCGGCAGGCCCTGCACTCCGATTCCAGGCTTTGGCTTAAAATGCTGGCCCCGGGCGTCTTCGTGGCAGCTTGCGCGGCGATTGTCATCAACGCCGTTGTGGGAGCTCCCAAAACCGCGCTGGTGGGCTCACTGCTGATTGCCGCCGGCCTGCCGGTCTTCTGGTGGTCGCGGCGAGGCAGCTCGGCTCGGCCGGCGACTGAGTCTGAGGCGACGGTCCCTGAGGCGATGGTCCGCTGAATCGTCCTCAACAGGGTCGGACCAACCGCGTTGTAGAATCGAATTTCCCCTTCTCTATGCCTTACAAACACAGCTTGAAATCTGGTTTGCTTCTCGTCTGCTTTTTTGCCTTCGGCCATGCAATCGCCCAGGCTCCGCAGTTTGTTCCCCTTACCTCAGCCCAGCCGGTCCTCAACGCGATGCGGGACTCGTTGCCGCCGGAGCTGAAGGGCTTGAACCCGATCACAGCCACCGCCTGGAACAACTGGGTGCAGGGCCAGGATAAGGAAATCCGGATTCGGATTGAGGAGGGAGAAGAAAACACTCTCACGAACCTGCTGCGGCTGGGTGTCACGTACACGAAAGAACCTCGCATTGACTACGAGCAACTGGACCGCTACGGAAAGAGCAGCTACGTCGATTCCATCGCCAGCAAACGGGCCGACGATCTCATCCGGGCCCTGGCAGCGCCCCATCCTAGTGAAGGCATGTTGGATATGCGGCAGTTTCTGGAAAAGAAGGGCTACAGCCTAAAGACGCCGGAAGACCAGAAGAAAGTGAAAGCCTACCTGCTGGCAAACTTGACGCGACTACGGGATGACGTGGTCCGTGGCCGTCAGGAGGCCCAGGCGAACCGATTCCAGGCCTTTAAAGACCGTGGCATCTCGACCGACAGCAATCTCTATCCCGACTACACCATCGACCTCCACCTTCGGAACATGATGAAGAATGGATTGCTCCAACCGGGAAGCGTGCACCGCGTAGCGATCATAGGGCCGGGACTGGATTTCGTAAACAAGAAGTCGGGTACGGATTTTTACCCGCCACAAACAACTCAACCGTTTGCCGTGATGGACTCGCTGGTACGGCTAGGGCTGGCCTCTCCGGCGTCGCTTGAGGTCTATACCTTCGACATCAGCCCCCGGGTCAACAAGCACCTGGAGCAAATCCGGAAGGAGGCGGCCGCCGGTAAACCCTACACGGTCCAGTTGCTATCGAGTCCGTCGGACCAATGGGACGTCAGCTACCATTCCGGCTTTCTCGACTACTGGCAGAAGCTGGGAAAGCAAATCGGGAAGCCGACGGCCTCGATTCCGGTTCCGGAGGCCGCGGGCGACGTGTGGAACCGTGCGGTCAGCATACGTCCCGAGATCGTCAGGAAGGTCACTCCAGTGGACATGAACGTCGTATTTCAGACGCTGACTCTGCCCCCGGACAAGCAGTTTGATTTGGTGATTGCAACCAACATCTTCGTCTATTACGAAAGCCTAGAGCAGGCGCTGGCCCGGGCCAACCTTGCAACCATGATCAAGCCTGGCGGTTTTCTTCTTACCAACGAAGCCTTGCCGGGCAATGCTCCATCGAAGTTGGCAGACTCGCTCAAGACCGTCGTGCCAATTACCGCGAATGCCACCGACTACATGTTTGGCTACGTGCGTCAGAAATAATGTCCATGGCTTAGTCGCAGAAGGTCGCAAGAGGTGGGTCCGGCTCGAACCGCCTGCACCTATACCCGCGCCAGATGAACTCCAAACCACTTCTTGCGGTCGCACCAGCTTTGCTCCAGCGTGAAGCCGCTCTGGTGCAGTATCGCTTCGATCATCGCGTCGCTGTATTTGTAACTGTTCTCAGTGTGAATGCGTTCCCCCATTTCAAACGATACGTCCATGTCCAGCGCTGGTATGAAAGCAGTCTGGGCTACCGTACTTTCCAGGTAAATTTCCATGCGTGACTCGCGCCGATTCCACAGGACCACGTGGAGAAACCGATCAAGATCGAAATCGGCATCGAGTTCGCGATTGAGACGCGCCAGCAGGTTCTTGTTGAACGCAATGGTGACGCCCTGGGAGTCGTTGTAGGCCGGCAGAAGGATCTTGGCGCTCTTCGCGTAGTCGGCTCCCAGAAGCAGAGCATCGCCCGGGCGCAGCGCCTGCCGGATTCGTCGCAATATGCGTATGGCGTCACAGGGCTCGAAGTTTCCGATGCTGGAGCCGATGTACAAAACCAGTTTGCGGCCGCTGATGCGGCTCAGGGCTGGAACTCCACCGGTGTAGTCGGCAAGGATAGGATTCACGCGCAGGCTGGGAAATTGACACCCGAGTAGCCGCACCGCTTCCTCCAGCGCTGACGGCGAAACATCGATGGGATAAAACAAGACACGGCTCTGGCGTTGCAGCAACTCCTCGATCAGGACGCAGGTCTTGCTGGCCGTGCCCGCGCCTAACTCTACCAGCGTCAAAGACGGTCCGGCCTGCTGCAGGATCTCGCTCGCATATGTTTCCAGGATGGAGCGCTCGGTGCGCGTCAGGTAGTACTCCGGCAGCTCCGTAATCTGCTCAAAGAGTTCCGATCCAATCCGGTCGTACAGCAGCTTCGCAGGAAGATACTTCGGAGTGGCACTCAGGCCCTGCCGAACCTCCAGCGCCAGGGCATCGCCGGCTACAATGTGAAGCTGCTTGCTAGTTGCCATTTGCTAACCGGATGCCCATGAACTGCCAGCGTGCATGAGGCGGGAAAAAGTTGCGGTACGTGGCCCGGATGTGTGATTGAGGTGTGGCGCAGGAACCGCCCCGCAGAACCATTTGGTTACACATGAACTTTCCGTTGTACTCGCCGACGGCACCCTTGGGTGGTTTGAAGTTGGGATAGGGAAGATACGCGCTAGCCGTCCACTCCCAGGCATCGCCGAACATCTGAGACAGTAGCCCAGACGAGGCGGACGCACGCGGCTGCAGCGCGCCGCTCTCCAGCAGATTGCCCTCAACCGGACACGTTCGCGCGGCCACTTCCCATTCGAATTCGGTTGCCAGCCGTGCGCCGGCCCAACGCGCAAACGCGTCAGCTTCGTAATAGCTGATATGGCAGACCGGCTCGTTCATTCGCAGGGGCGCCATCCCTTCGACCGTGTAATGCCACCATTCGCCATCTCGTTGCTCCCAGTACAACGGAGCGTTCCATTGGTTATTGCGAATGCAGTCCCAACCGTCAGAAAGCCACAACTCCGGCCTGAGGTAACCGCTTTCGCTCATGAAGCGCAGATACTCGGCGTTGGTGATCAAACGCGAAGCCAGCCGGAACGATTCCAGGTACATGCCATGTCGCGGCCCCTCGTTGTCGAACCTAAACTCTTCGTCCCCGCAGCCAATCGTGTCCACGCCTCCGGCAAAGCTCCGCCATTCCAGTGGCGATGCCTGTGCAGAACCATTGCCCTCATGGTCTTCCGGCGCCGGGCGATAGGCAGGCCGAAGGGGGTTCGACCACAGTCCGTTCTTGACGTCGGTAAGGATCAGTTCCTGATGCTGCTGTTCGTGGTTGATGCCCAGCCTCACCAGGTCTGCCGCCGCGGGTTCAAGGTCATCGGACAGGATGTGGAGCATGGCCTCGTCGACGTAATCACGATAGGCATGGACCTCGTCCAGTCCGGGACGGGACAGAATATGCCGAAGCGCGCGCAGCGGCCGATCACCCACCGCGTTGTAGTAGGAGTTGAACAGGTTGCGAAACTCCGCCCGGAAGGGCCGGTAGTCCACCGTGTATGCGGAGAGTATGAAGGTCTCGAAGAACCACGTGGTGTGTGCCAGATGCCACTTGGCGGGGCTGGCGTCGGGCATCGGCTGCAAGCTATGGTCTTCGACAGTGAGGGGAGCGCAGATCTGCAGCGAAGTTCCGCGCACCCCCAGGTATTGGTCCAGCAAAGAAGCTCCCAGCGGAGCAACTGCGGCGGCCGATACGTCTTGTCCTGCGCTGGTGCTGTGCATAGCAAAACCGATTGTATGTGAGATGCAGATTCAGGACGGCAACGTCACTGAACGCCAATTGAAATTTGCCGGGTCCATCGTGGCCAAACGCGCACTCAAGAAAAGATGCGCATCGGGAAAGAAAGCTCCAAATTTTCTGCGAGGCTCGCCGGACCTCCTGGATGCTCACAGCCCTTGCCTCAATCGAGCCATCGCGCTGGCGGCCTGGCAGCACACCAGGACGCTCCACCTATTTTGCGGCGCGAACCGGATCCACCGGCTGCAGGTCAGCTTCTTCCACGCTGATCCACGGCTGCCTGTAGCGCCCACGGATGTCGTTCCAGCGTATCTTCAGCATCTCCAGGCCCATGTTGATTCCGTCGCGAAGGGGATTGATTCGTGACCGGTGGTCATGCGCCCACTCCACAGGCACCTCGACCGTGTGGAGCTTGAGTTTATCAGCCAGAAACAACAGCTCGGGATCAAAGCCCCAACGCTCGACGTGCTGCCGGGAAAAGACCTTGAGCGACGCCGCTCGAGTAAAGGCCTTGAAGCCACACTGGGTATCGCGATAGCGCAGACCCAGCGTGATCCTCAACGCAAAGTTGAACAGCCGGCCGTACAACTGCCGGTACCACGGCTGACGTTCGGTTTGCAGTTCGGCCCGCAACCAGCGCGAACCAATGGCGAGGTCGGCGCCCTGCGCAATCGCATCGAACAGCTTCTTGGCTTCGTGAACGGGCGAAGATAGGTCAGCGTCGGTAAACAACAATACGTCGCCCCGTGCATGGAGCATACCGTTACGAACGCTATAGCCCTTGCCACGGTTCCCGGGGTTCTCCAACAGCCTGACCTCGGGGTGAAGCGCAGCAAAGCGTCGCACAATACCACCAGTATCGTCGGCAGAACCGTCGTTCACCACGATGACTTCAGCCTGGAGCTGTTGCCCATGGATGTAGTCCAACACCCTGGGTAACGAGGCGCTAAGCCGTTCACTCTCGTTGTAGGCCGGGATGATAAAGCTGTAATTCAAGTCGGGCGCCGCAAGCGGGACGCCTGCTTATTGTATGCCCCGCATCGAGAAAGCGAATGGTCGTAATGAGAGCTGCGAGTCTCGCTCGGGCCTGGGGAGTGGCTCTTCACCCCGAAACTGTATTTGGGCCTTGCAGCCCGTACAGGACGGGGTTAGCCTTCCTTTAGGGATGCGCCTGCTTCGCCTCTTCGCCGTTATGCTGTTTGCCGTTCTCGTCAGTGCAGCTTCCAGGCCGCACGTCGTGGGTTTCGGCAGTCCGCAGCCGGTCAAGCTGTTGGCCGGTCCCGCGGAAGACAAGACCATCGATATTATGGTACGTGCCCTGTACGTAGATTCCAAGTTGAAGGAATATACCACCGGCAAATCTCACGACGTTACTGATCGCGAGTTTGTGGTTCGACGGGCGTTGCGCATCAATGACGCTCTACCCGACGACTCACACAAGGCACCCAAGTGGTTGTGGCAGCGTGGAGGATGGTTGCTGGTGGACCGTAGCTCGGGAAAGATTACTCAGCTCAAGCTGCCCGATTTCGATCCATTCTACTCCGAGGTAAGCTGGTATCGTGATTACGCTGCCTACTGCGGTGTAATGAGCAATGGAGAGCGATTGCTTGCGGTGGTGGCGGAGATCGGAGCAAGAAAGCCCCTGTATCGCAAGGAGCTGGGGAAGGCCAGTGGCGGAGATTTGCCCGACTCCGATTGCGCCGCGCCCCGCTGGGAGCGACGCCCGCCGCGGGTGACGTTCCTGCCGAAGGCGGGGGAGAGGTTTAGTGTGAATGTAATCGGCCACGTCGCCGATGTGGCGGTCGAACCTTCGCCAGACGATCAGTGACCTGGAGACGCAATCCAGTGAAGACCTTTGATGAACTGTTACGCGACGCCGAGGTCGCCCACGGGCATCTGTGCGCGGGGCAGGTGCTCGGGGTTCGCCTGGCCATGCTCGGGCTGGAGTTGCTGGGCGTGGACGATCCGCAGGGCAAGGCTCGTAAGCGGCTCATCACCTTCGTCGAGATCGACCGCTGTGCAACCGACGCGGTGGCAGTTGTCACCGGTTGTCGGCTGGGCAAGCGTGCCCTCAAATTTCGGGACTGGGGCAAGGTGGCGGCAACCTTTGTGGACTTGGAGTCGGGCCGTGCTGTGCGCGTCAGTGCGAAGGAAAGCTCGAAGGCGCTGGCGCGGCAAATGCATCCCGAGATCGCGGACAAGAACCAGCAGCAGATGCTGGCCTATCGCGAGATGGCCACCGACGATCTATTCAGAGTGCAGTGGGTGAGAGTGGCTGTTCCTCCGCAGGATCTGCCCGGCTACCAGGGCGAACGGATCGTCTGTGCGCAGTGTGGCGAGGGCATCAACTTCCAGCGTGAAGTGCGCCGCCAGGAGCAAGTTCTTTGCCACGCCTGCGCCGGGGAATCCTACTACGAGGTGTTGGTCTGACCGCGCCAACGGTTTCTGCAGCAACGGCCGTTTCGATGCTCCAGCCATTCACTTTTCATTACGTCTGAAGAAGAGGTTGAGGATGAGTCCAACTGCATTGATCTGCTGATTGGGCGCCACTCCAGTATTGTTTTCGTGCTCATAGTAGGGATTAAGCTCTGCTTTCCTGCCGAGCGGGAGAATGCAACCCGCATAAATGGCTGTTTCGCTCCATTTGCCGTACTGGCTGTTGTAGTAAAACTCGGCGCTGGCATTCAGAGAGGGATGGTAGGAGCGCAAAGTGATCGTCCGCTGAAGCGTTAACTTGTTGCGGTAACGCCAGTAGGTGCTGCCGTTCTGGAAGTTGACTTCCAGGCGGTTTCTGTCGGAGACGAGCACCGCCTTGAGTGGAACGTTGGACGTTGCCATGAGCAGTGTGCGATTTTCGGAGGGAGCATTCACCGACGGGAGGTAGCGGTATCCGATGGACAATACCAGCAATCTCTTTTTCGTATCGTCCAAGTCAAAAGTGGCAAGCTTTTCCAGCTTATCGTGGGGCTTAAGAAAAATGTCGATGCTGGGCCCAACCTGCAACTGAGTAGGAGCCCCGTCCTCCCGATAGTACTTCCCCTGGAACCAGAGCCGGGTGACGGACGTTAGCCCGGTGTAGACGTCCACCTCAGGGAAGAACTCTGTGATCTCATCGCCCGCCGCCCGCGACGAAACGAAGACAAGAAGAGCTATCGCTGGGCACCACTTGCGGGCGAACATCATCGCTTAGGGTAGCCACAGCATGGCGGTAAATCAAATCATGCATCCCGTAGCTTTCCGATCACGTTACTGTGCGTTCGCAGAGGCGGTCGTTGCGATCACTCTCAGCAGCAAGCCACTGCCACTGCGGACGTAAACGTTGGTGGGCGATTCCAGGACGATTTCGCCCAACGGCCCGGTCCGTCCAGCATGGACAATTTTCAGATCATGAAATCCGTAGGCGCCGCACGCACTGGTGGAAAACACCCACAGGGCTTGCTCATCGTCATTCCCTTCCATCGCGCCCCGGCATCCCCGATCAGGCACGGCCATCAGTTTCGCGGTCACATCGCCACCGACGGTCGCACCACCAACGATCCCGTGATCCGGCGAGACTACCGTGCCATCACCGCGATAAACCGCGTCACCCCCGACCTGCACGGTGGTCCAGTCAGCGATGCTGGTGCCATACTCATCAAAGTTGTTGGTCGGCAGTTGGGCCTCAAAGACCTCGGTCATAGAGGCCAGCGCCCGCAAGCTCGTGGTCAATGACATGGATCGTCCACTCGCAATCAGTTGGTCGAACTTGAAGACCAGCCGGGAGGGCGAAGCCGGAGTCGGACGCTTGACCTGCACGATCTGTCCTACAACCCGGGACCTCGCGCGAATCCGCGTGCCATCAGGGAGCGTGACTTCTTGCATGATGCGCGCTGTGATTTGGCGCCCCGGTTCGTCGATTTTCGCGTTCAGTGTCGAATTCAACATTACCGGCAGCGCCGTTCCCGGCGGGATCTGCTGAGCCGAAAGCATGCCTGCAAACAATACGAAAGAACAACAACCGGAAGCGTGCAGCCACTTCATCTCACACCAGCTGCTCAAGAGATGCAGTATGTTTTGATCAAGGCTCAGCCAATATTCAAGCTGACAGCCAAAAAATGGATGGCCCCCTTTGCGCGGGCCATCCATTGGTGAGTCTCCGTCCCTCGGAGGTTGGGTGAGTTAGAAGGTGAATATCGGCCCAAACTCCGTCCGCCAATCAGTCGAAGTGCAGGTTGGCAACCCGGCGACCTTCGTGGTGCAAACCCCCTTCGTGTCGGGGAGGGCCTGGCCATGGTAGTAGCTTTCTTCAAAGCCAAACTGGACCCAGGGATTCATCTTGTAAAAGACGGTGACAGCTTTGAGCGAGTCCTTGATCGGCCCGCCGCCAGTGGTGGCGTTGATTCCCTTGGCGAACTTGAAGTCATTCGCCACCGCTGCATCGAGACCGTATTCAAAATATGCTTGCCAGCCGGCATTGCGGCCTTTTGGCTCAGCATTGAACAAGCGCGAGAGCGGAACGCCGACCTGGACGAACCCGCCGTAACCGCGCACCGGGAGTTGCGGGGCCGTAACAGCGTTCCCCGCGCCATTGAATCCGAAGACGACCGTCGAGGAGCCGTCCACTGATAGAGCACTTGCCGTGTTCCTCAGACCCAATGTCTGGTTGTAGTTGGACAAGGTTTCGCCTCCGAAAAAGAAGCGCAGGTCGGCTCCGTAGTAACCGCTGGCAACCACGGTAAACCACCGCGTGGGGAGCGACACCCCAACCTGATTTCCATATCCGGGGCTGGTGGTGTCAACTCCTCTGGGAAACAAAGCCTTGAAGGAGGTGGGTACAGAGGACGCCAGAACTGTTGCCTGGCGCTTGGTGTAAAACCCGCTCCAGAGAATCTGCGCGGGAACCACGCCCGGAGCCTTATCCAGCTGGAATTGTAATACGACCCTGGACTCCAGTTCCGGACGGGCGGCGTCAGCGCCCTGACGCTCACCGTATCCTAACTGGTTGCCCAGCCCGTTGACGACTGTGTTAGCGCAGGTCGTGGTCGCGGCCAACGTTACCTTGTCGACGGTTGTGGTGCAGGCCGAGTTTACAGCGTCAGCTGGTAAATTGCCCTCCGACGGCATCATGAGGGCGATCTCAGGAGACAGCTTCCAGTTACGCGAGCCGCCGAATTTCTGCACCACGCCAAAACGAAACTGCGGCGAACGTTCATAAAGGTTGCCCCAGTAAGCACCAAAAAAGGTGGTCTCGAGCAGGTTCATCAAAGCACTTGACCCGAAGATGGTCCAATCTTGTCCAGCTTCGAAGAAGATGTCCGTGTTCGGCATTGTGTTCCAGTCAATTCGTCCATAGGCCAGGCGCAACTGGAGAGCATTGCTGCGAATGGACGAGACGTTGCGGTTGTCGGCGCGGCTGAAATTGCCCTCGAAATCCGCCTCGACTTGCCCCGTGACGATTATGTTCTTCGAAACATCGGGCCACTCAAAGCGAGAGCCGAAACGCGTGGCGCGCGCCTTGATGTGAAATTCGGGGTTCGAGTTCGGGCCGCTATCGGCCGCCGAGAAACCGGGTCTCGGGAAATCGTCGCCGGTCGGATTGTACGAGTCGTACGCCATAGTGGACTTGATGAAGCCATATGGCAGCACCCGCACTGCCCCCAGCGTAAGCGCCGGCTTCAGGGCATCTTTTTCCGGCGGATCGAGCGTCAGCACCCGCACCGGCGCAATGGCCGGTATCACGGTTGGACCGGGCGCCTTCTCGGGCGGTTTGGTCTGCATCGCCTGACCGGTAACCAGGCTTGCGCTGGTTAAGGGCCCCGACTCGGTATCCACCAGCGAATGCATGGTGTCGGCGTCGGCGGTTGCACTCTTCAGCTCCGCCGCTTCGGTGTCGTTGACGACGCCCTTGGCTTTCAGCAGCATGAGCAGCTGTTCCATGCCGGCCGAGCCGGACATGTTGCGCAGACTGTTGGCTTCAGTGGTGGTCAGAATGCCCTTCTTGACCAGCAAATCCACCAGGCTCGGATTGACAACGGATCCTGGGCCGGCACTGGCGCCGCTATTGGTGGGCGCAGCACTGGCGGCCGCATTATTGGGATCCACGGCGATCGCAGCACTTGCATCGGCAGCGAAGAGTACCGCTGGGAACAAGAGACAAGCGATTGCGACCAAAGACAGTACCGATGACCAAACACGTTCTCGCATTTTGCCTCCGAAAGTAGGCCCGTTTCGCTTGCCAGATGGGAGTGCCTGGTGTCACCGGGACGGGATTCTTCTTCGTCCCATCTGTAACTGGGCTTGAGGCGAAACTTTAAGCGAGAGGGAAGAGCGGCTCGGCGGACATTTCTCACTGCTGCTTGTGACGTACGTCACAAATGCGGCGTGACATGATTTCGTAACATTGCGGCTAAGTCTTTGTTGTTCCAGGGACTTACATTCACACGAGGTTTTTGCGAACTGCGGAATGCCACTTTCAGGGTATCTCAATGATGCACCACAGACGTTGAGGTTGTGGCAGTTCAGGCAGGGCGCAACTATGGCTGCTGGAGGTTGCCGCAAATCGGCCCCGCGTCCGGAATGTGCCGTTCGGGAAGAGGCTTCAAAGGCTAACGGTACTTAGTCAGACAGAAGTCAGGCGCAGAAGCTCCTAAGCCCCAGCATCCTTTCTGTGTCGCTAGTGTTCTCCTGGATGTTGCATCCGGAGTGCGGAGCCGATGTGACTTTGTTGCAGTCGTCGGCCAGTTCGTTTGCCTTGTCGGCGCCGTCCGTGGTCATGCAAGAATGCGATTCGATTTACTTTGCCCGATCTTCCTGTTTGGCCTGTGAGGAGTCGGTGCTCTGGCCGGCCGAACTTGTGCCTGCTGCGCGGTTCTGCTGCTGCTGTTGATACTCAGCATTTTCCTTTAACTTCTGAAAGACGCTCTTCTTCTACTCCGGCTGACCGGCCGTTGTCTGGGGAGCCGCACCCGCGTTCGGATCCGGCCTGGTCGCATCCGGCGCGGTGATGGCTCCTGGTCCGGCTTCGGCCCCGGCGCTTCCTACTATTGCGGCGACTGCGAGCCCCAAATTTGTTACTGTTTGTTCGAACTTAACGGAAACGCAGGAGCCCTTGCTGGCATAGGCATAGCCGACCATGGCCTGCCTTCCGCCAAGCTTTACCCTATAAGCGCCCGCCGGCACGTCCTTCTGGTTGGTGGCAATTCTTCCGTACACATTGACGCTACCCGTTACCCGCTCAGACTTCCCGAGAGGAACGTCAATCGTCGCGCCCTTTACATTCTTGTCAAACCAGTTACCCCATACCGTGGTTCGACCGGGATCAACGTACAAATTGTAAGAGAGTTTGTGACCTGCGGAATCGGCCATCCATCGCGTCCCATCCTTCTCCAAGCCTTAGCTCGGGCAGATGCGGACAATTTCCCTCGCGTTCCCGGTACAGGCATATGTAAGGGTCCCTGCGGCGTCGTAGGGATTACCTTTCTGAAGGTCCACAGTCCCAAACGAGATGTTGCTCACGCTGAAAGTACACTGCGGTCCTTGATCGCCCCGGGCAAAGCTCGACTGGAACCCGATGGCAAGGAAGCTTGCCGACAACCTAAGCCAACCAAGTGCGTGTGATCTGCCTCGTTTGCATATTGGCCCGAACCTCTTCTGAAGCGAACGAACATAACATTACGATTTTCTTCGCATCGGACACCTTAGCCACCAAGTGCGTGTGATCTGCCTCGTTTGCATATTGGTCCGAACCTCTTCTGAAGCGAACGAACATAACATTACGATTTTCTTCGCATCGGACACCTTATCTCTAGACAGTACCCGAGGACTGCTGGCACAGGGAACCAGAATCCAAGGGGAGCAATGTAGGGAGCTCAGTGGAAACTCAAATCTGTGTCCAGAGTTCTTGGAACGCCGCGTAAGGCCATCGGCACGCGCCGCTATCCTTGGAACGCAGGCATTCCCGCACCCCATCCGGGATCAGCCGACATCCCCGCGTCAGCGCAGCAGCGCCTACATCGGCGGTAACAATTCCGGCAATACCATGTCCACGCGACGGTTCTTTTGGAAGCAGTCATCGTCATGCTGTCCGCATACGGGATACAGCTTGCCCCATCCCGTTGCATAGCCGATCTGCGCCTCGCTAACTCCACGTGTGCCTAGGGAGCTCTTCACGAACTGGGCGCGCCGATACGAGAGCACGAGATTGTAGAAAATGTCGCCACGCACATCGGCATAACCTTCGATCCAGAAATGCGCGTCGGAGTGCTGTTTTAGCCACTCAGCATCGTTGTCAAGCACAGCAGGATTGACAACTTTGTTGTACACGTTGAACGGAAAGTAGACTTCCTTCACATTCTGGCTGAAGTCCGCCGATTGAACCGCCTGCGCTTCAAGTCTTGCTGCCGGCAGCAGGATCACCACCAACAGCAACAAGCTGGCGCACCACGCCCACAAGTGCCTGACAGCCAGAATTCTGTGCATTGTTTCCTCCACTAAGCAGATTTGTCACGCTGTCCGCAAGGAATCAGTCGGTTGGTCGGCACTCCTTTTTTCGTGGGAAGTCCTCGAAAACGACTTGTGGCCCTTCCTGTCCGCGTCAACCAAGTCAGGCGCAGCATAGCCGATCAACATTACAGGATGATGAACAGTACGATGAATTCGGTGCGTCATGTGAACGCCAATTCACAAATTCTCCTCAGATCGGTCAAGTCCGAAAATGTGCGCGTGATGTCCGCGCGCCCGCACCTCATGGCGCGATGGGATTCGCGGAACATTCATCAGCCATTCACAAGTCTGTAACCTTTCGTCCCTAGCATGCGGGTGAACGTACATCGACAAGTTCTTCCAGTGTTCTCGATTTTTCGGGAACCCCTTATGCTCATCCGCCGCCCACTTTGGTTTCAGGAGAGAAGAGAGAAATGAAACGACGACTGGCTGTAGCGCTGGTGGTACTAACCACAACCACTGTCTTCGCACAATCGGTGTCGAAGCAGCTTCAGGACATGAAGGATGCCATTTCCGCTCAACAGCAACAGATCATGCAGCTGCAACAGCAGGTGCAAAACCGCGACCAAGCGATCCAGGCGCTGCAAAAACAGGTGAGCGACGCGCAATCCGCGGCCCAGGCAGCACAGGATGCTGCCAACCGTGCGAACAAGGGTGAGGTACCCGAAAACGCGGAGATCGGCGCGCTGCAACACGACGTGGCTGATCTGAAGGCGGTTTCCGGTAACACCGTGAACGAATTGCAGGAGACGCAGAAGCGGGTTGCCGGTCTGGAGAGTCCGCTGGCCATTCACTACAAAGGCATCACTCTTACTCCGGGAGGCTTCCTGGCGGCAGAAACCGTGTGGCGTCAGCGCTCCATGCTCTCCGACATCAATACGCCGTTCAACTCGGCCCCGTTCTCCGCAGCCGGGCAGGCCCGCCAAAGTGAGTTCTTCGGATCGGGCCGTCAGTCGCGCGCTTCCTTGCTTGCCCAAGGCAAGCTGGCCAACGTGAACGCCACCGGCTACTACGAGGCTGACTTCCTGTCTGCCGGTGTCACCTCCAACAACAACCAAAGCAATAGTTATACCCTGCGTCAGCGCCAAGTCTGGGGTCAGGCGGCGTTCAATGATGGATGGACCTTCACCGGCGGCCAGATGTGGAGCCTGGTGACCGAAACCAGAGTTGGGCTTGACAACCGTACGGAAGCGACTCCGCTCACTATTGACGCGCAATATACGGCGGGCTTCAGTTGGGCGCGCCAGTACGGTTTTCGTATCACCAAGAACTTCAACAACAAGGCCTGGTTCGGTTTCTCAGTGGAGGATTCCCAAACCCTGCTGACGGTGTCTGGGCAGCCGGCTACGTGCGGTGCAGCCGGTACCGCCTGTACTAACTTCCTGCTTGGATCTACGGGCACGGCCGGAGGTCTTTACAACCCGACTGCCAATTACTCCTCAAATATTTCGCCCGACTTCATTGTCAAGGGAGCGTTTCAACCCAGCTTCGGGGGGCATTACGAGGTTTACGGGATAATGAGCGTCTTCCGCAATCGCATATACCCGAATGCTGTCACCCTAGGGAACGCTACCGGCGCATACAACAACAACATCTTTGCCGGTGGCATTGGCGCCAACGCTCGCTGGCAGTTACTGGGTAAGAAACTTGAGCCCGGTATTCACTTCCTCGGGGGCAATGGCGTCGGCCGCTATGGCACCTCGACTCTTCCAGATGTAACCGTCTATGCAAACGGAGTCGAGCACAAGATCCGCTCCTATCAGGCTTTGGGATCACTCGAGTATCACGTGCCCAAGTGGGACTGGTACTTCTACGGCGGCGGCGAATATGCCGGCCGGCAGTCGAGTACCTATCTGGTGAAAGGGAAGGTTACCCCTGTTGGATATGGGTCCCCCCTCTTCAACGACGCGGGATGCGGTACCGAGACGCTGCCCGGGGTACCCGCCGCCGGATCTCCAGCGTTCCAGGCCGTCGGATACACACCCGGCTCTCTGTCGGGTTGCTCAGGGCAAACCCGCGTAGTTCTCGAAGGCACGGCAGGATTCTGGTATAAGCCCTACAACGGACCCAAGGGAAGGTTCCAGATGGGCTTGCAGTATTCCTATGTGACGCGTGATGCCTGGTCCGGCGTCGGCGGCCAGCCCGAAGCGATTAACAATATGTTCCTGACGTCTTTCCGCTATTACCTGCCGTAAGCAACTCGGGTGGCCGGCATGCGCCTGGCCACCCGAGATTTTTCTCCACGCTCGAAGCACATTCCCTGCCGCTGTTTTACTTCCCCTGATTCGCGGTCAGCGTGATGCACTCCTCCAGCACATCCATGGCGATGTCGGCCTGGTCTTTCGTCACCACCAGCGGAGGCGCAACGCGGATGCTGTTGGGACCGCAGCCGAGAAAGAGTACACCGCGCTCGAACGCAAGTTCGACAATGCGATCGCGTTCCGCGTTGCCCGGCGTCTTCGCTTTCTTGTCGGTAACGATCTCGACACCGATCATCAGGCCACGCCCGCGAACATCGCCCACCAGCTCGAGCCGCTGTGGCCAGTCGGCGATCCGCTCCATCACGTGCTTGCCCACGACCTCGGCGTTGCGCATGGCCTCGCGCTCCAGGACATCCATAGTCGCCAGCGCAGCCGCGATGCAGACCGGGTTGCCCCCAAACGTGGATGCATGAGAACCGGGCACCCAATCCATGATCTCCGCCTTCGCCATAGTGATGCCAAGCGGCATGCCGCTGGCGATTCCTTTGGCGATGCAGACGATGTCAGGCTCGACCCCGGTGTGTTCTATGGCCCACCATTTGCCAGTGCGTCCCGCGCCTGACTGCACCTCGTCGGCGACCAGCAGAATGCCGTGGCGATCGCAAATGCGCCGCAACTCCTGCATGAACACGGTTGGAGCTACCACATAGCCGCCTTCACCCTGAATGGGTTCGACGAAGATGGCAGCGACCTCCTCGGGCGGCAGCGTGGTCTTGAACAGCCTTTCCTCGATGAAGCGGGCACAACCGAGAGCGAAGGCTTCCGCTTCCTGTCCGCCACCTACGCATCCGCGATACACGTCGGGATAGCGCACGTGGGTTACGCCGGGCACAAGCGGGGCAAATCGTCGCCGTTGCTGCGGCTTCGATGCTGTCAGCGAAAGCGCGCCCATAGTCCGGCCGTGAAAGGCGCCGTAGAACGCAATGACGCTCTGGCGCTTGGTGTGGTAACGCGCCATCTTCAGCGCCGCTTCAATCGCCTCGGTACCCGAGTTGCCATAGTAGAACTTATGCGGCCCTTTCATGGGAGCGACCTTGGACAGCCGCTGGGCAAGCGTCACCATCTGCTCGTAATAGAAGTCGGTGCCCGACATGTGAATCAATTCGGCAGCCTGCTTCTGGATGGCGGCAACAACTTCAGGATGGCAGTGGCCGGTGGAAGTCACAGCAATGCCGGCGGAAAAATCGAGAAACTCGTTGCCGTCCACGTCCTCGACGATCACACCGCGGCCGCGCTTGGCGACCAATGGGTAGGAACGTGTATAGGACGGGGAAACGTAGCGCTCATCGCCCTCGAGAATACGGCGGGCGTTGGGACCGGGCAGGGTGGTCTTGATGTTCGGGCCGGCGACGTGAGTCAGGGTATTGGTGGTCATATTCTTCTCCTCGATAGGGCTTGCGGTACGGGTTGAGTACCGGAGCTGCGTCGAGCCGCGTGTTGCAATCTGGTCGGACCGAAGGCGCGGCTGCAGAACAGGAGAATGCCGGACTAGTCGCCGGAGAAAAGATTAGGACGCGCCATGCACGGGGCGAGCTTTATATCGGCGCGTGAGGAAATGGGCCGTGACCACGCTCCGCCAACACTGATGCCAAGCACTGTCTGGAGCACAGCAGTAGCGAGATGATGCGAGTTGCCGATGAGGGGGTTCACGACAATATCCTGGTCAGATTATAGCCAGTCTGACCCTGCAGGCGTAACCCCCAAGGGATTGAATCTTTTCTGGTAGTCCGTGTCCTCACAAGCGTGGCCGAATGCCCTGGTCTGCCAGCGCTACCCCTACCCCCTCCCCTAACATCGATATTATTGAAAATAAACGGCTAGCGAGACGATAGGGTAGGTCTTAGTGCAAATACTTGAGACGCAAAGACTTATCGCATAGTATTCTTTTCAAATGACTTATCATCCCCTCCCCGTTGACTAGCTCAGGGTCGGAATTTCGCCCTTCGGCGATGCTCAGGGCAGGCTCTGCGGGCTCAAATTGTCAAAGAGAGAAAAAGCCACCCGCACCCACTCTGAGGGCGGACGAGCGACACCGATATCCCGGCATCCCTATGTCAAAGGGTACTCCCGGGCGGCACGCTGTCAAGATTACGAAGGTACAGGTATGGTAACTGTACTTCGTAACAAACTGGGGCGATGGTATCCTGCTTCACTTGGCACGGGAGGTGGTTTTACGCGGAACCTGCTGCGAGGCCTCCAACGTCTCAGCCATGGCAAGCAGCTTGGTGACAGTATTCCAGTTTCGTCCGGTCACCGATTTCTTCAGGGCCCGATCAAGCGCGGGCCACAATTTGGATCGTCCCTGACCGTCGGGGAAATAGATGTAAAGCTCACGGCTGCCGAAAACGAGCTCTTCGGGGTGACCGCCCTTGAGCCGCAGAATCTCGCTTTGCATCTTTGCGCTGGGTGATGTGGTGAGGAAAAAATGGACCTGGAGCTTGGCCGGTTCGATTCCCCTACGCTTTGCGAATGGATTCCGGGCAATCACGTCCTTCAGGTCGGCAGTTGTGCGCAGGGTGACGCCGGGCCGAAAGCCGACCTTCTTCTCGATTGCTTCCTCGATGCGCCGTGCCAGGGCCGCGAGGTCCTTCGCGTCGGTCTTGAAAACAACGTTGCCGCTTTGAATGTAGGTCTGGGCCGCGCGCAGGCCGAGCGATTCGCAGAGCTGGCGCAATGCTTCCATTGGCATCTTGTTATTGCCGGTGACGTTTACGCCACGGAGCAGGGAAATAAGAACGGGCATGATGGCGTCAAGCATAACGCGGCCCGGGGCGACAGGCGAATCCTGCTCTGGGCATTGGGACAGACTGCGCCGTTGCCGTTGTCTCCTCTTCCTTGACCCTCTTTCTCGCAGCCCCCTACAATCGAAGATTCTGCACGACAACGCAAAACGCTTATGGCGCTTCAGCTTTTCAACACCCTGTCCGGCAAAGTCGAGGAATTCCAACCCCTGGAGGACAACCTGGTTCGCATGTATGCCTGCGGACCTACCGTCTATGACTACGGGCATATCGGCAACTTCCGCACCTTCCTGGTCGGCGACACGCTGCGGCGCTTTCTGAAGCAGAGCGGCTACCGGGTGAAGCACGTGATGAACATTACGGATGTGGACGACAAAATCATCCGCAACGCCGCGCGGGATGGCGTTTCTGTGCAGCAATACACGGCGAAATACAAGACGGCGTTTCTGGAGGACGCCGACGCGCTGAACATCGAGCACCCTGAGTTGCTCGTCAATGCCACCGATCACATCCAGGAGATGGCGCACTTCATCAAGGTGCTGGAGGAAAAAGGCTACGCCTATCGCACCGACGACGGCTCTTACTATTTCCGGATCGCCAAGTTCCCGGAGTACGGCAAGCTCTCGAAGAAGGATTTCGCGGGCTTGACCGACGGAGCGCGTGTGGACGTGGACGAATACGACAAGGACAACGCTCGCGACTTCGCGTTGTGGAAAGCCCCCAAGCCGGGCGAGGCTTTCTGGGAGACCGAGATCGGTCCCGGGCGCCCCGGCTGGCACATCGAGTGCTCCCAGATGTCGATGAAGTATCTGGGCGAGACCTTCGACATCCATCTCGGTGGTGAGGACCTGATCTTCCCGCACCATGAGAATGAGATCGCACAGTCGGAGGCGCTGACCGGCAAACTCTTCGTCCGGTGCTGGGTACACGCGCGCTTTCTGCTGGTGGAAGGCGAAAAGATGGCCAAGAGCGCCGGCAACTTCTACACCGTGCGCGACCTGATCCTGCTGGGGCACAAGCCGTCGTCCATCCGCTTTCTGCTGATGTCAGTGCCGTTTCGCAAGCAGCTCAACTTCACCTTCGATGGATTGACCCAGGCTGCGAACTCTGTCGAGCGGCTGCGAAACTTCAAGCTGCGCCTGGAGACTTCGCAGTTCGCCGACGACAATAACGTGGTCATCGCCGAGATCGCGGAGCGGACTTCGGCCGAGATACGTGCAGGGATGGAGGACGATCTCAATACGGCGCGCGCGCTGGGCTCCATCTTCGACATGGTGCGCGACGTGAACGCTGCGGCCGATGCCGGCGAAGTGCGGGCCGCCAATGTGCCGCGCCTGCTGCAGGTGCTGAAACAGTTTGACGAGATCTTTGCTGTCTTGAAGGACGATGATGCCGCCAAGGCGCGCGCCACGGTCGAGTGGGCGAAGCGCGAAGGCCTGGAGGACAAGATCAGCCCGGAAACCGCGGAACTCGCCAAATCGGCTGCGCTCTCGGACGCCGATATCGAGCGCCTCGTCGGCGAGCACTCACAAGCGCGCAAGGCGCGCGACTTTGCTCGTTCCGATGCCATCCGAGCGCAACTGGCCGAGCAAGGTATCCTGCTGGAGAACACCAAAGACGGAGTGCGCTGGAGACGGAAGTAGCTCCCCGAGCCGTCTCGTTGCCAAGGTGAGATGGCCTCACTCCATCCCCGTGAACAGGACAGAGTGAGGCTGAATTCGCAGTATTACTTCCCCGGCAGATAACTTAGGTCGGGGCGAAATTGGATGATCTCGCTCGTCTCGCTTTGCACGGAGGCATCAATGCGGTCGACAATCGAATCAGCTTCTGCCTGTCCGAAGGCATCCTTGAGCATGTCGCGGAAGGGCTTGACATCGGGCTTGTCCTCGAAATCGGCCCAACTGGAGCGCGGCAGAACCAGCACGTAGGTACCGACATTGCCACCGCTGGCGAGTACATACCACTCGTAATTGACGGGCCACTTTGTCTTCTGGCCGGCGTCAAAGACCCTGGAAATCGCGCTGCGGAAGTCCGAGCCTTTGCCATAGCGCACATGAAAGGTGACAATCTCGCCAAACTTGGAAGGCATCGACGAGGCGGGCGGATTGCTGATCTTGGGCAGGAATTCATAGTAACGAGCCACCATGGATTCCACGTATCCGCCAACGACTTTCATGTATTCGGCAAGATCGGCCTCATCGGGCACAGGCGGCTTATCGAAATCGGCCCAATGCTGGCCCAGACGTCCTACGATGTAGGTTCCTGTGTTGTCGCCAGTGAGCGTTTCCCACACCATCAGTGGCAGCGGATCTTTTTGCTGCTTGTGCCACTCTGCTTTCTGTTTGCGACCCGCCTCGTACTGCGCGACCATGCCGTTCTTGGGCTTCTGAAACTCGAGGGCAGCCAGAGTGCCGGGTTGCTGCTGAGCGACCGTCGAGAGTGCTGTGAACACTATGACTCCAACCGCTGACAACAACGTTGTTCTCGCTTTCATTGTTTCTCCTTCCAGAGACTTTTGATTCAGACTTGGTAGGGCGCCAACGGTTCCGCTTTCGATGCAGTGGCCTGGTCAGGCCGTCGTCCAGTGTACGAGAATGCCCGCTAAGTGCAAGGGTTATTTCGTCGGAGCACCCAGTGGGGCCACTTTTAGACCTCGGACTCGAACTCCGGCAATCCGCTTGCGGGTGGCTCCTCCACCTCGCCGGCGTGGACCTTCGCGGTCGTGACCAGCGCCACGCCGGCCACAATTACCACCGTTCCCGCAAACATGAAGGTATCGAAGCGCTCGCTCAATACCAGCCAGCCAAGAAATACTGCGACCAGCGGATTTACATAAGCATAGGTTGCCACCTTTGGGGTCGGCACGTGTTTCAGGAGCCAGATGTAAGCTGAGTAACCCACCCACGAACCAAAGACTACGAGATAGAGAACTGCCATCAGCGCGCGATGAGTCAGCACAATTCGGTGATACTGGCCTGTGACCACGGCCACGATGGCGTTACCGAAGGCGGCAAATGTCATCTCCCATCCCGTTGCGGTGAAGGGGTCCACCTTCATCTGCCATTTGCGCGAGAACACGGAACCGATGGCCCAGCTCATCGACGAAAACAGCAAGGTGGTCGATGCCACCAGTTGCATGATGCCGAGGGTGCCACGATGTTCAAACTTCGGCCAGAACAGGATCACAATGCCCGCAATTCCCAAGGCCACGCCGATCAATCCGCGCAGCGAGAGGCGGTCACCGCGAAACACAAAGGTTTCGAGGATGAGAAACCAGATCGGCGTCACGGCCACGATCAGAGCAGCGTATCCGGTCGGCACCCACTGTTCAGCCCAGGCCAGACCACCATTGCCGCCAACCAGCAGCAGACATCCGATGGCCGCCAACCGCAAGCCTTCATTCACAGTAATACGAACGGTGCGACCCATGACCGCGCATGTGGCCAGCATGAGCGGGCCGGCTATCAGAAATCGCATGGCACACATCACAGCAGGGGGCAGATGCTCGTCATCGGTGATGCCAATCGCCAGATAGGTTGAGCCCCAGAAGACGTACACCAAAGCGAAGGCGACGATCACTTGCAGGCGGTGGTTGCGGTCAAGAGTCATCGATTCGAAGCGGCTCAGTCCGGCGACTGGCCGGCGGAGTGCGCTGCTGGTGTTGGGTGTTCTCTCCGTAAACGGTGCCCAGTCAACAGGATGTAATGGATGCCGGAGATCAACGTAAACGTAAACGTTGCGTATAGGGAGAGGCGCTCCAGTCGCAGCACCCAAGGCACTGACATCACCTGTGCCATAACGACGAAGTAAACGGCGACCACCTGGCAAACTGTATTGATCTTGCCGAAGATGCTGGGACGGAAGTCGCGAAAGCCCACGGTGGCGTATAACACCACAGCCGTTGCCACAATGCAGATGTCGCGGCTGAACACCAGCGCCGTGTATTTCCAGGGAATCTTTCTTACGAATGAGAGCACCAGGAACGATGAACTCAGCAAGAGCTTGTCGGCAAGGGGATCGAGGTATTGCCCGAGCAGGGTTTGCTGATGTAATGCGCGTGCCAGCAACCCGTCCAGAGCATCGCTGAGTCCTGCGGCCACCAGCAGAGCAAGAGCCCAGAGCCAGTCTCCGTCGAGGATGTTGATGATGACGAAGGGTATGAAGATGAGGCGCAGGAGGGTGATCTGGTTTGGCGCCGTCAACAGTTGACTCTTCACGCACTCACCTCAAGGAAACCGGCACTAGCCCGCATCTCGATTTCGCCTCGATCCGTCGTCATCGCGGGCGGCACCCGGCGAAACCCAGCATGACCGTACCCCGGCTGTTCGCGTTTGTGCCGCGATTTGATTCTGACGGGTTTGCGGATTGCTGGCAACCAAGAGACGTTGTAGCGGGATAGCGGCCTTCTGCGCACCTGCTTCCGTGACGGCAATCACATCCCGCCGGAGCGCGCGGAGTTTAGGTTGAGAGTGCCTGACCGGCCTTGATTCGCCCATGATCTGGCTTACCAAGTTCGTCATCCGCAGTCTGGACCTTGCGCGCCGGCGCCTCCCATCGAGGAAGCCGAAGCACTTGCTGACGGGCAGGCAAGGTGAGATTGAGGCGTATCTCTATCTGCGCTCACGCGGGTACTGCATCGTAGCGTCTAATTTTCGCGTTCCGTACGACCGCGGCGAGATCGACCTGATCGGCTGGGACAAAGGCGTCTTGTGCTTCATCGAGGTTAAGACCCGCACCGGCAGCGGGTTTGCACCGCCTTCAGCCGCCGTTGACGGGAGCAAGCAGAAGCATGTTCGCTCAGTGGCCCGGCAATATCTTCGGCGACTGCCTAGCGGGCACCGTCCCACGTGCCGATTCGATATTGTCAGCGTT
>Ga0335082_10000856_pt1 | contig 31976 bp, 41 predicted proteins | sample Lox_Sample_41_FD_206718 | JGI IMG/M metagenome (GOLD analysis project Ga0335082, IMG submission 206718) | Soil microbial communities from Loxahatchee National Wildlife Refuge, Florida, United States - Lox_Sample_4.1 | ecosystem: Environmental > Terrestrial > Soil > Wetlands | place: USA... | reverse complement strand
CCGCTTCGCAGCAACCTGCCGACTCGGCATCGCAACAGCCCAAGGTTAAGGTCAACATGCTGAACGTGTGTACGCCGTCGGCAGAGGAGCAGAAGGAGATCGCGGGGGCGCTCGGAAAAATTCCGAAGCAGCCGCTGTTCAGCACAGACTTTGAAGTATCGCGGGGGCGCTCGACTTTGACCGATATGCCAGCGATGCTTGAGGCGGGGCAGGCGGGGCACGTGGCGGGCGAACCTTCGGTGGCGAGCTATGTGAGAATCCGGCGGGAGTTCTCGGTTCAGGCGATGTTTTCGAGCGTGCAGTATTCGTTCAGCAACGATGGCGTGAACATGATCGAGACGTTGGTTCTGCATGTGCGGGATCCGAAGGACTTGATCCAGGTATCGCTGGAGGACAGCGCGTCGTCAGTGACGAGCCCGCAGTCGATGCTTTCGACGAATACGCCGGTAATGCGCGTGCGGCTGGAGCGGTTCGGGAAGCCGTCTGTGGCGCTGGTGCGGTGTGAAGGTGTGGCGGGAGGTCCGGCGCCGGACCAGAGCAAGTACGAGCCGCTGTTCCATGGAGCGACGGAAGTGATGTCGGATTATCGCGGGCTGCTGGGAGTGAAGACGACTGTGCCGGAGGAGTTGGCGAAGATCAGCGGAGCGGGGAAAACGGCGACATCGAAGATGCGGAAGGCGGTGAAGGAGCAGAAGTAGAGTGCGTCCAGCACAGCAGATTCCTCCGTCCTCACTTCGCGAGTCGTCGGAATGACAACCGTATAGCCTTGAGTACGCCTGAAAATCTTTCACCACAGAGATCACAGAGGTATACAGAGACGTCAAAAGCAGCGGGCGGGGCGCCCGCTCCACATCAATACGAAGAAGCTGGCGGTTGCATCGAAAACTTGAGTTGGCCATCCAATCTACGTACATACATTCATGAGCGAAACTCGAAACGTTGTGATTATCGGGTCCGGGTGCTCCGGACATACTGCGGCGCTGTACAGTGCGCGCGCGAACCTGAAGCCGCTGGTGATTGAAGGGCACGAGCCGGGCGGGCAGCTTTCCATGACTACGCTCGTCGAGAACTTTCCGGGATTTCCGGAAGGAATCATGGGGCCGCAACTTGTCGAAAACATGAGGAAGCAGGCGGAGCGGTTTGGGGCGGAATATCGCATGGCGCATTTAACGAGCGCGGACCTGAGCCAGCGTCCTTTCCTTCTTCATTTCGGACATCAACAAGTTCATACGCAGACGCTGATCATTGCGAGCGGAGCGTCGGCACGGTGGCTGGGATTGCCGCACGAACAGCAACTGATTGGGCATGGCGTATCTTCGTGCGCGACCTGCGATGGATTTTTCTTTTCGGGGAAAGAAATCGTCGTCGTAGGCGGCGGCGACTCGGCGATGGAAGAGGCACTGTTCCTGACGCGTTTCGCCACGAAGGTGACAGTCATTCATCGCCGCGATAGTTTTCGGGCGTCAAAGATCATGCTGGAGCGGGCGCAGAGGCACGAGAAGATCAAATTCCTGCTCGACACCGTGGTTGAGGATGTGTACGACGCGCACAAGCAGGAAGTAACCGGCCTCAAACTGAAGAATCTGAAGACGCATGAAGTATTCGATTTTCCTACTAGCGCGCTGTTTCTCGGGATCGGGCACGAACCGAATGCAAAGATGTTTGCCGGACAGCTTGATATGGACGCTGACGGATATCTGAAAACGCACAACTACGTGCTCACGAAAATCCATGGTGTTTTTGCCTGCGGGGATGTGCAGGATCGCCGATACCGCCAAGCCATCACCGCTGCAGGCACCGGTTGCATGGCCGCGATTGAAGTGGAAAAGTTCCTGGAAGAACAAGGCAGGTAAAGCGGTTAAGGCAACGGCTGCTAACCTACTGAAAATACGTGGGTAGTCGGGAGTGTCGTTACCTCCGTGATCTACTGGAAAGGCAATTGCCCCCCTTAGAATTTTTTCATATGAAATCCCTGATGCGGCAGGGTGCAGGCAAGATCGTGTTTCTTGCTGCCCTCCTCACTCTCGTTGCCGGTCTCTATGCCCAGGATGCTCCCCAAGGGGCACGCAAGGTTCTGGTCAAGACTGCGCCTGTGTATCCAACCTTAGCCCGTTCCATGAATATTCATGGAGTGGTGAAGCTTGAAGCTGTGGTTGAGCCAAATGGTACGGTGAAATCGATTGATATAAAGGGCGGTCATCCGCTGCTGACGCAGAGCGCGATGACGGCTGTCGGACATTGGAAGTTTGAAACGTCCGCAAAAGAATCGCGGGAAACGATCGAGATCAGGTTCGAAGACTGATGAAAAGCAGGGCGGTTGTGGGTGGGTGGTTATTGTTCGGCGCTGTTGTGTGTACGTTGAGTGGACTGTTGCCGGAGGGCTGGGGCGCAGAGCAGGCCGAAGCAGCGCGGAAAGTCGTGCAGAGGACGGCGGCACCATATCCTGAGCTGGCGCGCAGCATGGCGCTGCAAGGAGTGGTGAAACTGGAAGTTGTAGTTTCGCCGGATGGCAGCGTGAAAGACGTGCAGATCAAGGGCGGGCATCCGGTGTTGTCGCAGGCCGCGATCAATTCGGTGCGGCGGTGGAAGTGGGAAGCGTCGGCGCATGAATCGCACGAGATTGTGGAAGTAAAGTTCATGCCGGAGTGAGACGACCACCGGCCCTAAAGGGCCGTTCATTCGAACCCTTCTAACGCGGCCCTAAAGGGCCGCTCTTCCACAGTAACTATTACTTTCGGCGGATTTGATTGCGGTTTGGCACCGCAAGAGGCACTGCTGGTTGCGTTCTATGGACGGTAGCTGGGGAGCGCGGGGGCGCGATGGATCCCAGAGATCACTCCAGCAAATTCACTCGGGGAACCGCGGAGGAATAGCTTCCATGTTTCGTTACTTCGTCTTCTTGCTGTTGTTGAGTAGCGCGGTATTTAGTCAGCAGTCTTCGCAACCATCACTCACCATCTACAACCAGGATTTCGCCGTGGTGCGGCAGGTGATCCCACTGGATTTGAAGTCGGGCGTGAACCAGCTCAACGTGAGCGACATCACGATGCACCTGGAGCCCGATTCGGTCGTTCTTCGCGACCCAAGCGGCAAGCATTCGCTGCAAGTGCTGGAGCAGAACTATCGGGCCGATGCAATTTCGGCGGCGATGCTGCTGTCGTTATATGAAGGACAGACGATCGACTTCAAGACGAGTGAAGGGCGGATCATCAAAGGAAAGGTCATCCGCAGTGGATATGTTCCACATAACTATTTCGCGATGAACCGCTACGGGCAGAATTATTACCAGCAGCAGATGGTAGCGGGGTCGGAGCAGCCGGTCATCGAAGTGGATGGACAGCTGGAATTCAATCTGCCGGGACAGCCAGTGTTTCCGCGGCTGACCGACGACAGCATCCTGCATCCTCGTTTGGAATGGTTACTGTCGACGGACAAAGCGGGGAAATTTCCGGCAGAGTTTTCTTATGTAAGCGGCGGGATGAGTTGGGAAGCCGACTACAACGTGGTAGCGCCGGAAAAAGGTGACGTGGCCGATATCGTGGGATGGGTGACGATCGACAATCAGAGTGGCCGCACGTTTGATAATGCGCGCATCAAGCTGATGGCGGGAGATGTGAGCAAGATACAGCAGGGAGCGAACGAGGGTTACGTGTTCAAGGCAGCGATGGCGCGGGATGCAGCTGCCGCAGCGCCGGCGGTCACTGAGAAAGCGTTCGACGAATATCACTTGTACACATTGGAGCGCACGACGACTTTGCGCGATCGCGAGACGAAGCAGGTCGAGTTCATCCACGCGGCCAGTGTTGCGAGCAGACAGATTTATGTGTACGACGGGGCTCGAATCGATGCGAGCCGGTATTACGGGTGGAACTGGGAGAATATCCGCAACGATCATTCGTACGGGACAGAGTCGAATCCGAAGATCTGGGTAATGCGGGAGTTTGTGAACTCGGAGGCGAATCATCTGGGGATGCCTTTGCCCAAGGGTCGCGTACGTTTCTACCGGCGCAATGATGACGGCCAGGTGGAGTTCACTGGTGAGAACCTGATTGACCACACGCCGAAAGACGAGACCGTGAGGATTTATACGGGGAATGCGTTTGACATCACCGGAGAGCGGAAGCGCACGAATTATACAGTGGAGAATAATAAGAGCACGGCTACGGAGACGTTCGAGATTCGGGTACGGAATCACAAGAAGGAAACGGCCGAGGTGCGCGTGGTCGAGCACTTGTATCGCGGGCATAACTGGGAGATCACTTCGAAGTCGGATGAATTCAAGAAGAAGGACAGCAACACCGTGGAGTTTCCTGTGACGATTGCGCCGGATGGGGAGAAGGTGATTACTTATACGGCGCACTACACGTGGTAGGGTTTGCTTCCTGCAGTTAAAGTCAAAAGCTAGCGGGCGAGGCGCCCGCTCCACACAAGACAGAGTCAAAGGCCCCACTTCTCGCGCAGAAATCGCGCGAGAAATGGGGCACCCATTGCCCGCAAAGCGGACTGTCATTTTGGGTGAAGTGGGACCACAGGCCCTAAAGGGCGTTTATTCGATGCCCTAACGCGGCCCTGGAAGGGCCGCTCTTCCACGGCGGTTCAGGCGTTTGGACGAAAACCGAAATCTACACTTCTGGCAAAAGCGGCTAGAAGTGGGGCGTCCATTCGATGTCGGATTTCGTGAGAAAGGGGTAGGGATTCTTCGACTTCGTGGCCGCTCCTTCGTCGCACCCACTTCGCTCAGAATGAGATTGCTGGGTGCGCAGATGACACGAAACTGCGTGGTTGGTGGGAGACAGCAGATTCCTCCCTTCGGTCGGAATGACACTGGTTGGACTGAAGGCGCTATCTCCGTGAGCACAGCTCTCAGTAAGTCTCGTCACAACTCGTCATCCTGAGTTGTGATACAAAATTCTGTGGTCTTCCACGTACGTTTCTACAGTCCTTTCTTATTGCTCCAAGCTAAATACATATTGGAGGCGGCTGGTACTCCATGTTGAGGGCCTTCTTCGTCCATCTTTCTGAAAACCGTTCTTTACGCAGCTTTTCTGAGCGCTCGGCGATTGGCCAGAGGGTTTCCGGGCGATTCGTAGCCGGGACCGAAATCGCCGATGCCGTGCGGGTAACGCAAACCGTGAATCGCTCCGGGATGAGCGTGAGCATCGACAACTTGGGCGAGAACGTCACGAATCCTGACGAGGCCCGACATAGTGCGCAGCTTTACAACGACATCCTGGATGCGATTGCGGCGAATCAACTGAACGCGAACATCAGTCTGAAGCTGACGCATATGGGGCTTGATGTTGATGAGGGGTTGGCTCGGGATATTGTCAGCGGGCTGGTGGCGAAGGCCGCGACGATGAATCCTCCGGGATTTGTGCGGGTGGATATGGAAGGGTCGCCGTACACGCAGCGGACTTTGGATTTTGTACATGAGTTGCATCGGCGGCCGGGGCACGGGAACTGCGTGGGAACGGTGATTCAGTCTTACTTGAAACGGTCGGAGACGGATGTTGAGAAATTGCTTTCCGAGCGAATTCGCATTCGGCTGTGCAAAGGGGCTTACAAAGAGCCGGCGACGATCGCGTTTGAAGAGAAGGCTGACGTCGATGCGAACTATGTGAAGTTGATGAAGATCCTGATGAAGAGCGGCGTGTATCACGGGCTGGCGACGCATGACGAGAAGATCATTCGTGAGGCGCAGGCGTTTGCCACGCGCGAGAAGATTGCGCGGGATTCGTTTGAGTTTCAGATGTTGTACGGGATTCGGCGGGATCTGCAGTCGCAGCTGGTGAAGGATGGGTGGAGGATGAGGGTGTATGTCCCGTTTGGTACGGAGTGGTATCCGTATTTCATGCGGCGGTTGGGAGAGAGGCCGGCGAATGTGTTCTTTATTGCTCGGAATATGTTGAGGAGTTAGTCCCGAGTCCTGAGTTGCGAGTTGCGAGTCTTCGCGTTTTCCATGCAAAGGGCATTTACCACAAAGGTCACGAAGGTGATCAAAGTTCCCACGCTGTCTCACAAATGGCACGAGATACTGGGGCCGGCACCGGGCTTGTGATACAATGAATACACTGAATACAAGTATTCACTCTTATGGCCACCTCAATTCGGCTCCCCGAGGATGTTGAACGACGGCTCGATGCACTGGCACAGAGGACTGGACGAACAAAGGCTTTCTACATTCGCCAGATGATTCTTTCCCACATTGATGAAATCGAGGATTACTACCTTGCCGCGGACGTCGTGGAACACTTGCGGAAGGGCGAGGAACGCACGTTTAGCACACAGCAGGTGAAACAGGACCTTGGCCTGGAAGATTGAGTATTCGGAAACAGCCGTCCGTCAGCTTCGCAAATTAGACAAAGGCACTGCCCGCCGCATTCTTAACTTCATCGACAAACGTATTGCGCCTGCCGAGGATGTTCGAACTCTCGGGAAGGCGCTGCGTGGCTTCGGTGACTTCCGCATCATCTGCGAAATTCGAGATCTTGAGTTGTGTGTGCTTGTTGTACGCCTGGGCGCGAGGAAAGACGTTTACCGCTGAGTCGAAAACCACCCGCGCTATTCTTGCGGGGGTTCGGCACCCTCGGCGGGGGCTAAGGGAAGTTTGCTGGCGCCTCGGATCATTTCGCGCTCCTGGTCGGAGAACATGCCTTTGAAGCGCGGGGAGTCGATGATCTGCTCGCGCTGGGCGGGAGGCATGGCGCGGAGGTCGCGAACGGCGGTGCCTACCTGACGTTGGCGATCCGATGGAAGCTGGCGATATTGGCCGAAGAGTTGGCGCGCTTGCGTCTTCTGCTCAGGGGTCAGGTGCTCCCAGGTCTCCATGCGGTTGAGCATTTGCAACTGCTGCTGTGGCGGCAGGCTGGAAAAATGTTGCAATCGCTGGCGCAGGACCTGTTGCCGATCGGGCGGCAGACGACGGAAAGCAGGATCATTCTGCAGAGCGTGTTCCTGCTCGGTCGGAGAGAGATCTTTGTACTGACGTAGCCAGTCGCCGGCGTGGCCTCGAGGCTGATTCGGAGGTTGTGCAGGACGTGCTGCAGGCTCCGCTGGGCGGGCCACATGCTGTTGAGGGGCGGGCACGCGCGGCTGAGGCGCGGGCGCCTGACGATGTTGCTGCCAGGCGCGAGTCATTCCCAGACACGGATGGGGGAGGGCCGTGACTATGGCGAATACCGCCATCGCCATCAATCCCGAGATGTGCCTTGCCCCTCTCATGGTGCCTTCCGGTGCAATCTGTTTCGAGCGATCGAACGCAATCTTAAAATCGCTTACACGCCAAGAAACGTCTTAGTCTGCATTCTGCGGAGTTGCCGGGACGTCCTTCTGGACATCGAGATCGTCGAGCAACTCAAAATCCGCATACATGTCGTGATTCTTGTCGAGCGTCTGCAGATCGCTGACTGCGCTGCCGGGACCGGTGTATGCGATCGGGCCCTGGTCGGTTTTCGTGCCATGAGTACGAGTAAAGTACACGGATCCGACTCCTACACCGACGATGACCGTCAATGCCGCCGCGAGAACGGGTCGGCGGAACCATTGCAGCCATCCCGCTTGCGGCTTGGCTATCTCTTCCCGCAGGCGGGCCTGAAGGCGCACGTCAAAATACGGAGAAGGCTCGGGCACCTGCCATTCATCGAGCAAGTTCATGGTTGCGCGCATGGACTTCAACTGCGCTGAGCATGCGCTGCAATTGGCCAGATGATCGCTTTCGCCGGACGTGATCTTGCTGAAACCTGCGGCCACATCGGGCATCCGTTCACGAATCTCTTCGCATTTCATAACTGCTTCCCCTTAACGCTTCGCCCCTGCCACATCACAATTCGTTCAAATAAATTCTTTCAACTGTTCCCGCAAAGTCTCATAAGCCCGGAAGAGCAGCGACTTTGTAGCGGATTCGCTCTTCTTCAGGACGTCGGCGATCTGCTTGTAATCCATCTGCTGGTACTTGTGCATGATCACCGCCAACCGTTGTTGCTCGGGCAATGCCTCAACTTTCTTACGAATGGCCAGCATCCGCTCGCGACGGACGATCATCTGCTCGGCATTCATGGTGCCGTCGGGCAGTTCGATCGTGGTTCCGGTTTCGTCGTCCGGTTCGTCGAGACTTACCTGGACCTCAGGCCGTTCGTGGCGCGTGTCGCGGGCATGGTTGACTGCGAGATTGGTCGCAATCCGGTAAAGCCAGGTTGTGAACTTCGCGCTGGGCTCGTAGGTCTCACGCGACCGGTAAACGCGGAGGAAAACTTCCTGTGCCAGATCCTCGGCTGCCGACGAGTTGCGCGCCATGCGGTACATAAAACTCACGATGGGCCGGCGGTACTTCTGGACCAGATAATCGAACGCGGATTGGTCGCCGGTCTTGACCCGCAGCATGACGTCGGCATCGGTCTGATCGGCCCCCGTCCCCGCGGAGAAAACGGCGGAGAGCTGCGGGGTGGAAGCAGCCATCAGCATGCCTCGATCTAGCGCCGCAGTGCTCACATCTGTTTCAACCCCGTCAGGGTCAGAAAGTTGCGCGCTTTCGAGATCAGGGGAAGGCTCGGAAGTATCTGCAGGAGAGGGACTTACAACGCGAGATTTCGGCTTGGACTGCGGAGTCATGAACTCTGGAAATCTGTGGAGAACCGGGCCTTTTTAGCCGTGCAGCGGATAGCGTATCACGAGGGGCCCTGGACGGAGGCAGCCGCCTCGGAAGAACGTGTCGGGATTTGTCTACACACTCTACCCGATAGAGCCGCGGGAATTCCCTGAGTACACTCGCCGTTCCCTCTCCCCAAAGGCGCTTGCTCACTTTGACAGATGAGATCACAACCTTGGTCGACCGCCTGATCGAAAGCGACGATATTGGGGAGATTCAGCAAATCCGCCAGCAACTTAGCAAGGTCATCCGGGAGCGTTTTGAAGTGCTACGCAGGAACGCGCAGGACTTGCGCCGAAGGCAGCGCGAGATCGAATTTGCGGCCGTTGCGGCTAGGGAAAAACGCAGTAAGCCTTAGGAAAATTTCAGTATATGCGGCGAATGTAGGGTTGGCTACATTGTGCACTAGAGACCCGCTGCGCCATGCGAGACCGCATCACCGACCTGTGTACGACCCTTCTGAAAATAGAGAACCCATCCGATATCTACCCAACAGCTCGGGAACTACGCTCGGCAATCTCAGAAAAAATTGAAAGCATCCGGTCGGACGCAAGGCTTCTAGAGCTTCTCACATTTGTACCGCCGCACGAAGACCGACCGGAAACCGTGACCATGGAGGCCCACCATGTCCACCGACGAGAACACGAATCTGCAAACGAAGCCAAGTTGGCATGAGTTAGCCGAACAAGCGACACAAGAAAACGATGGCGAGAAACTACGTCAGTTGGTGGAGCAGATCTGCGACGACATCGATGCGGCGCAGGCCGCGAAAAAGAAGCCGAATTTGAGTGCGGAAGAGAACGTGCCGCCCGTGCGCGGCGCAATCTAGGCAAGCTACACAAGTGCGAATCAGCGTTATGCCGGGACTGATTCGAACGCCCAAGAGAAGTGAGGTTCGGGGATTCGCGATTCCATCTGTCCCCGGAGAGCGATACCCATCAGCTTGGCGAAAACTTCGTTGCGTTCGATATCGACTTTGGATGGCGTGTGGGCCTCGATGAAGTGACAGGCCAGGGATCCAATTGCCTTCTCGCCATCCAGCACAGGAACAGAGAAGGCCGCGCGGATCGGAGATTCGACTGCCCCGTTTCGCCCATCGGCGAAGAGTGGGTCGTTGAGCATATCGCTAACGATCCACGGTTTCTTGCATGCGACGGAGCGCCCGCAGCATTGCTCGCCAACTCTGACTGTGCCGATGCCAGCTATGTATCCCTTTGGAAGGTTGTAGATGACGTAAGGGCGTAGAACGAGGCCGTCGACCAAAAACAAGGTCGCTCCGTGAGCACCAGCCAACTCGGAGGCGAGCCGGACCATCGTGGCGAAATACGTTTGGGTCACTTTCCTGAAATGTAACAGTCCTTCGCCGGCGGGGCGTATACAGAGAATCCTGTGTCGCCAGAGTCGCCTCGTACAGCATTTTCCGTATACGATCTCTTAATTTCGCCTGCTAATCTCTGCCTTCAACCTTTGACAGCCGGAGAAATATTCACTTCCCAGAATGAGAGAAAACACCGAGCGTTGGTTGCAGCTGTGTGCCCAAGCCGCCGTGGAGCAGGATCCCAAGAAGCTCCTTGATTTGGTCAGCGAGATTAACCAGTTGCTTGAGCAGAAGGAGCGCCGGTTGGGGATTTTGCCAGAGAAGAGGGATCCCAGCACCTCATAAAAGCAGTTCTTACCCGCAGATGTCCCGAGAGAATACGAACACATCCAAAGTGCATCGCCTCCGGATCCTGGAGAGGGAGATCGGTAACCTGACGCACCGGTTTCTTTCCGCTCGTGAACACGAGGAATCACTGAAGATCGCGACCGAACTGATCGACGCGATCCGGGAACTTGTCGACGAACGGCGCGATTAGGTATATCCGCTCAGAGGCTTCTGAGCGGATGTCGAGAGCTCAGACAAACCCTTTTTTTCCTGCCCGTAAAATGCCAACCCAGCTAATTTCGATTTTCTAAAGGAAATATCGCGATAGACACCCAAACTCGTCACGACTAAAATCAATACAGAGTTTTACTGACCCTCCGCTCAAATTCACTGTAGAGAGTTGAAGATGTCATCACCTTTGCCGTCGCCCAGATTTGCGGCGATTGAGCGGCTTCGCCAAGAGATCGAGCAGTTGTCAGCCCACCACTCGCAGGCTTTGCAAGCGGAAACGTTTCTGGAAACGAGTCTTGAAGACTGCAGCCAGAACGAACAGCGGCGCGCTGCACTGGTCGAACTGGTGAAACAGTTGGAAGTGTTCGGGAATGACATAAAGGAATCGGGCTGGGACTCCTAGTATTTTGGACCACCTGACCGTACGCTCGTCTTCGTCTTACCTGGATCTCGTGTACTTCGCGCACGAATCTCACCATGGGGAACACAGGGTTTCATAGGGGAAGACTACTCACGCGCTTGTTATTTTTCGATGGATCCCAGAACGGACGGCAGATTCCTCGGCGCGTTTCTTCCCGCTCGGAATGACAAGTCTGGGGGCGGCTTGTGCCGTCGGTTTCGACTAGGTTTCTCGACAATGTTTTCTCAACGATGGCGGAGACGTAGTGATTCCCAGCTCGCATCCGCCGTCCAGCCGCCATCGACAACCAGCGTGTGACCATTCACGAAACCACTCCGTCGATGATCCGCTAGAAAGAGAATTGCCTCGGCGATGTCGGACGGGGACGCAAAACGCGCCATCGGAATGCGCCGGGTGATGTCGTCGTCTGTGTATCCCGCCGAGGATTGGTCGGCGGCATCCATTTCGGTCTTAACCCATCCAGGACAGACGGCATTGACGCGAACGCCGCGGCCCCCCCACTCGGCCGCCAAGGTGCGTGTCAGGCCGACTAAGCCGTGTTTGGAGGCGTTGTAAGCGGAACGATCTGCAACTCCGAACAAGCCTGCTATGGATGCTACATTCACAATTGACCCCTTGCCGCGGGCGATCATTCCTGGCCCGAAAATTCGCGAGAGTATGAATGGCGCGATGAGATTGACTTCGAGTACTCGTCGAAACTGCTGTACAGACGTTTGCTCGGCAGGAGCGATGGAACTGATGCCCGCATTGTTGACCAGCAGATCGAGATGTCCCCATTCCCGATCTACTGTCGCCGAAAAAGCGGCGACAATGTATTCGTTGGAAATATCGCCTTGGAACTCCAGTATCGTGGAGTTCCTTTTTCGAAGCTCGCGCGCAACGTCATCGGTTGAGCGCAGGTCTACCAGCGCCACAGCCCAGCCATTTTCCGCAAGCACTTCGGCGGCACGGCGTCCGATGCCTTGAGCGGCGCCGGTTACAATCGCGGTTTGAATCGAATTGCTCATACGGTCCTCGTCACGAGAATCTGGAAAGTATAAGGGGAACTGGAGCGGATGATCGATTCTGGCGCGATACTCTTGTCATCGCTCTGGCCGATTGCAGATGCAATGCCAAGCTGAAGGACGGGGAGTTATGCGCTTGCCTTGCACCTGCACCAACTTGGGCGCAACGCGAGGTATTGGAGCGAGTGCACGTTAAATCACGAGCAAAGGCCGAATTGAAGTCCCGTCCCGAAATTTGCCGAACGTCATACCATTCGGGCCTACTACTACGGATCGTCGACCAACTGCCGACTGGGAACAGGGCGGTCGGTTGATCTCCGCTGTGTCCGAAGCTGGCTAGTGCGTCGGATGGAGAAGCAATCCACCGAATCCTGGCCGCGCAGGCGGGTATGCTTCCGCGCCCCGCCCGGGCGAATACCTTACCACCGACGTCCGATACAAATTGCTAAATCGTTTCTGCATTCAATTGCGCGATGCGCAGAATGAAGAGAGTATCCGCTGCGCAGGCCCTTCGAAACTACCTTCACGATCAGCAGCGCCAACTGCGCGAAAAGCTCCTGTCGGATGCAGAAAAGGCCTTCTCGAAGGCACTGGATCCTCAGCGGGAGGAAAGATAGTCGGGCTCGGTTGATCGGCCTTACTTCTTGGACTCAACTCCCCGGCTGACGCGGAACACGTGGCCATCGGGATGGCGAAGGTGCATTTCGCGGACGTGCCAAGGCATGTAGGTCGGCGGAAATGTGACCTCGAGTCCTGCGGTGAGGCAGTGCTTGTGCATCTCGTCGACGTCGTTCACCCAAACCGACATCCAGACGCCCTTATCGCCCTGTTCGTCTCCGTCACGTTGAAAGGTGGTAGTGTTCGGTCCGCGGCCGCGGCCTCCTTGCGCGCCTTGACATAGAAAGATGCAAGTCTCGTCGCCCGATCCGACTGCGCCAAAGGTAGGAGGAGTTCCCCAGTCCCACAGTTTTTTCCATCCCCACTTTTCAAACCATGCGAACGTGCCTGCAAGGTCGGAAATGTTCAAGATTGGAGTCAGTCCATGTACTTCCATAGTGGAAGCAGGATAGCACTGGGCGCAGTCGGAAGCCTGATGGAGCGCTGCGAACGATTCGGCCTTTCCCCTGGCACGCACCCAGGCAGAAGGAACGATAGCTTTTTTCTTTGTGGCAGCAGAAACATTTGCTATGCTGCAACGCCCACTGAGGTGCATAGATGAATGTTCGATGCGTGATCACCGGCCGTGATGCCATCGGGAAGTCGATTGTCACGAGAGATGAGCTTGTTCCCCCCAAGAGCATCCTGGGTTACGAATTCCATCGCCTGTGGGGTAGCGACGCGCCTCCGATTCTCCCCAGTGATGGAAGAACACCCGTGCCCCGCATGTACTTTCCCTTGCCAGGGGGATACCGGTTCGGTTACTTCGTCATGCCGCCCAACAGTGACGCGATACCGCCGGAGCAATTCCTCGCTGGGCTTCCACAAATGCAGGAGATGGTGCCCGGTTTAGTGGACGTGCTCGAACCAGAACATCCTGGCATGCACACGACAGATACTGTGGACTTTGATGTCGTTCTATCCGGAGAAATCTGGCTTGAGCTGGATGACGGTAAAGAAGTCCTGCTCAAGGCTGGCGAATGTGTTGTTCAAAATGGGACTCGCCACGCATGGCATAATCGGTCGAACGAAAAGTGCGTAGTCGCAGTCTGTGTGTTGGGGGCGAGGTCGGTAGCGAATGGTGCGGACTCACGCTGACAGGCATCGGATCCGCGTTCTTAATCGTTTTGGATAAAAAATTTCCTTTACACTTAAACTTCAGAGTCACCGCACCGTGGGACTGTTGGACCCAAACGGAGCTACGCTGTTAAGATCGAGTACCGCAAGTTGTTGAGGTTAAAAAATAGGGCGCTTAACTCAGCGGTAGAGTGCCATCTTCACACGGTGGAAGTCATAGGTTCGAATCCTATAGCGCCCACCATCTTTTCAATAGGATACGACGTTTACCTGCTGCGCTTTGCCTGCCATTTAGAGCCAGCCCTGCGACTTTGCTGGTTGCTTCCCGCATATCGGCTGTTGCAACATCCCGTAGCGTTTGGCTACGACCACGATTCCAGAACTGGTGTTTGCTTCGCTGATCTGTACGAAGTCCGCGATGGCGATGGGATCGCAGTGCCGAGGACGGACGATTAAGCATCCTGAGCTTGAGTGTAGTTGGAATTTTTCACCAACTGACGTCTTAACTACTATCTTGATGTTTCAGTTCCCTGAAACAATCGGTTTTCCAAAGCAGCGGAGTGGGCGTTTGGAGGACCCACTCCGCTCAACATCACATGGCAGCGAGGCCATTAAAACCCGCAGAGGCCTTCACGCCACCTACCTCACCGAGCGGTTCGAGTTTTCCATTCTGTTCGATTCCCAGAATGCTCACTTTGCCGGTTCCCGAGTCGAGCGTGTAGAGGAACTTGCCATCCGCACTAGTCGCTGCGTCCAGGTTTGTGCTGCCACCGGGAAGCATCGCGACCAACGTTCCAGGCAGCGGTGTCAACGTGCCGTTGTTTCCGATGACAAAACCGGAAATATTTGACGACCCTGAGTTCGACGTATAGACGAGCCTGCCACCGGGCCTCACCGCCTGCCAGCATGTTGCAGTACCCATCGTGGCCACGCTCGCGCTGATTGTCGAGAGTTGTCCGTTGGATTCGACAGCGTAGGACGAAATCGCTCCTGTATTCTGCGTACCCATTGGACCAGTTTCAGAAACCAGTGCAGCTCCGTTCGGCGCGAACGACACGGCAAAGGCTCCGGGGCCAGCGCTAGGATTGACTACTATCGGTCCCAGTCTCCCGTTATGCTGAACCGGAAAGACGTCGATGGCGTTCGTTACTTTCTCTGTGACAAGAAGGAAGGGGCCGTTTGGACTGAAAGCAACGGAACCGGGTCCGGAATTGCTTGTGCTCAGATAAGAGATGGAGCCTGGGATCGCTATGAGTTTTCCATTCGCGTTCAACACAAAGCCGGCAACATTACTGTTCCCTCCAGCATTCGCCACATACACGAGGTGATGGCTCTCGGCGATAGACACCGGCTCTGCGCCGCCGCACAAAACCTTGTCTACCAGTTGCAACCATGGACCGTGAACCTGAAATACCGAAATTTCGCTACTGCCGGCGTTCACCGCCAACAAGAATGAGTGGTCCTGTGTCAGAGTGAGCGACCCTTGCGAACCGAGTGGATCGGTCGTGCCACCGCTGCCCCGGCCTCCAGTCGCAAAGCGATGTGCTTCGGTGAGCGAGCCGTCAGGCCACCGTTCATAGGAAATGATCTCGTTCTTGTCGGCAGCATTAGTCATAACGAATACCGCTCCTGCCGGATTATTAGTCTGTGCCTGGCTTCGAGCTGGCAATCCTACGGCAATTGCCAACATGAGAAACAACAGCGTGCGAACTATTCTGCTCATATACAGCTCCTTGCTGAATTTTGCGCATCTTGGAAGTGGCAAACAGAAACTTGGACCTCGTGAAAAGCGGATGGGTGCGATCTCAGGGCTTCGCAACGTGGTAACTTACCGACGGTCGGCGGCAGGCAGACGCAGACGATACCGTGCAGCACTACGACTGACAATTTGTGTGGCGATTTTTTGTTTACGCCTTCACATCTCTTGCTTCTAATGATTATGTCGGGGATGAAATCGAAATCCCCCTCACCATTCTCGAAACTTCGATAGTTCGATCATGTTCCCTGTGAGGAATCATGCTACGCACAGCAACGGTGATTGCCCTCGTTCTCCTGATCGTGTTGTGTTCCAGAACCCCTGTTCAGGGCCAGCTATATATGGGCGTACTGGGAGGAGTTTCTTCTCTATCGGGAGATGCGCGCTCGACCTTCAGTTCCGCTTCAAGCGCGTTTTCGTCCTACGATCCAAAGAACGGAGGTACTTTTGAAGTGCTAGTTGGAAAACATCTTTCCGACTACTTCACCGTTCAAGGCAACTACATTTGGAATGCAAACGAGCTGACCGTGTCATCGGGTTCTTTTTCGAATAATGAACAGATTGGATATCAGCAGACCCGCAGCAGTTCACAGAACACGCTGATTGCCGCTGTTCTGGTTTACTTTCGAAATCGCGACAGCCGCTTGCGCCCATATCTTTCAGTTGGCACCGGCCTCGTGCACCTTTCCAGTTCCGAGAAGCACCTCGAGGAATCTATTGGAGGGCCGGTGCTGCCTCCGCGCAACTTCTCGGCCAACACAATTGGGCTGCATGTACCGGTGGGCATGGATATCAACCTGGGCAAAGGTTGGGCGTTTCGTTACACCTTCAGTGAGACGATCAGCGAGAACCCGATTGACGATCGCCTGTCGCCTGCCCCCCAGCACGCGTTCAAAAACTTTCTGAACCTATTCGGTTTCATAAAGCAATTCTGACTACGGAGACATCGTTGGGACTATGACTTCTTGAGCTGGACGTATGGGCAGCCATTCCAATAGATCGGCGGATTCTCGAGGTGTTCTGCGAGCACACGGGCATGGCACACGCGACAAAAGTTCAGCGACTTTACGCTGGCGCCCACGGGAGCGATCTCAACCAGTTGCTCAAAGACGCACAATTCCCCGCCTTGAGCCTTGCATTCGGTGAGGCTAGCCAATGGGCCTGTCTTCGCCTGATGCTGCATCAGGGCGGAATAGACCCTCGCTTTGAGATCGACAGGCGCCCGCTGATCCTCTGCCAGGTCTATCTCACTAGCCAGTCGCTCGATAAAATTTTCTTCAGGCAGATTTGCCACTGCTCCACCTCTCTCGAAACTCCGCGCGCGCCCGGGCCAATAGCCGCTCGATTGCTTTCTCTGTTTTGCCGGTCTTGAGTGCCATCTCCCGTGCAGACGCCTTGTCCCAGTACCTCCAGATCAGAGCAAGTCGGTACGGGTCGGGCAAACTCATTAAGACTTGCTGCATCTTGCTTCTCAGTTGAGTCTCTTCCATCAATTGGTGAACCTTTGGAGCACTTGCGAGAAGATCGCCATCGGCATTCACGTCTTCGATCGGCTCTGGTGCTCGCAGTCGCGCGCGATAGTAGTCTTCGACCTTGTGCCGGGCGATCCCCATGAGCCATCCTTGCAGAGGACCGCTCCCGGTATAACTGCTCAGATTCTCCCAGGCAGACAGGAATGTCTCCTGGACCAAGTCTTCAATCTGGTCATATCGAGGCGCCAACCGGGAGCGGATGTATCCATAGAGCGGGTCCGCGAACCGCGCCACAAATTCCGCGGTCGCCTTTCGGTCCCTTATGAGGACGGCTGCAACCAGCAAGGAATCGTCGCCGATGATGGAATTGGTATCTCCTGAATCCATCGATCCTTGCTGTCTCAACTGATGCACCAGATCATCCCTAAAAGCTTAGTCGCTTCAAGACGGAACTTCCCCCTGAGTTCCCATGAGAAGAGGCCCAGGCAAGTATGCGGATTTGATGATACGGCGTGGGCGCAAGACGACAAAGGTCGCGGCACGCAGACTGGCGATTCGGATGTACTGGATGATGCGCCATGGATGGGATTATCAGCAGTGGCGCAAGTTTGGTTCGCACGCAGGACGGCCGGAACAGGCGATGGTGTTCCGTCGAAAATCGAGTCATTGATTAGGCGTCCTGCTCCTCTCGATAAAGAGAGGAGTTCGAACTAGCAATCATGATCGCAATTGCAGATCGAAGAGATGGCTGGGTCGGACCGAGTTCCTGCCCCGAACGATTCAGAGCGAGCCCAGGGTGGAAACGCACAAACCACAACGAGAGCCAAATGGAGCTCTTCCATGGAGTGCACGCCGCACTGTGCTCGAAAAAGACCTTGACACCGCCGATATTGTCAGAGACGCCCGCTTACATAGGCTGACATAGGTCGGCCGAGCTACTGCAGCTTTCCGCGAACCACCGTGATCGACCCCGCCGGCAGCGCGTACATACCGTCCGGTGTAGCGGCAATCGTTACGTTCTTATCCTCAGCAGGGTTGTTGCAATACTGCACGAGCGCCACAGATCCAACGAAAGGATGGCTGACGCGCTTGGCATCGTCGATTACGAGATGAACCGGATGTGCCGCGTTCAAATCGTGATTAATCAGCATCAACGACCAGTTCCCGTCGGGACGTTTGACAGCGTATGACGTAACCACGGTCCGGCCCGCAGCGTCCTGAAGGTCGGCCGATGCGGGGAAGATTTTGTTCGCTCCCGCTTCGTGCTGCAACCATTCGAAATTAATGATGTGCGCGGAAGAATAGGGATTATATGCAGGCGTGCCGTAAGCCCCTCCGCCATCAGCGCCCCCCGCGGGGTCGAGGAGTCCATGACCAACGGCACCATTATTGATCGCCGGACGATAGAACGCCGTGCCGCCCTGTTCAAAGAATGTGCCAAACGCATCGCACTCCCAAATGGCCAGGCCAGTCACGCCCAGGTAGCCCGGTCCGCTTCGCCCCGCGATAATTCCGCTCTCGGAAATAATGAGCGGCACCTCCGCGGGAACGCCGTCCTGACGCCACATGTGCAGCACGTGCTTCATAATTCCAGGTTCCAGGTAAAGCGACGCCCAGTCGTTCGGTGGAGTGGACCCGTTGATCATGAACGGGTAGTGTTCGAACGACACGAATGAAAGATCTTTGAGGTGCCCGTGGGCCTGCAGGTAATCGACGAACCGCTCCATCCACGAAGTGCGTCCCTCCTCGTCGGGCCAGAGAGTGATGTCCTTATCCACGCCTTCGAAAATCGGACCGCCCAACTTTGCGCCCGGCGTTAGCTTGTGGACCGCCTGCGCCACTTGGATGTAGATGGCGCCGTAATCTTCCGGCGTCATGTGCTTGCCGTCGCACTCTTCGCCGACTTCAATTCCCACCACCGGATAACCGCGTTTGTGGATGTAGGAAACTTCGTTGGCGCAATCTTCGGGAGTGTTATAAATCGCCGCACACGCGACCAGCGCCGCGTGCCCCATGGTTAATCCACTGGTAAAGAAATTGTCCATGCCATTGTATTGATCGCGGCCGCCAGTGATCAGGTTGTCGGCCTGGTGCCAGGGATCGATGGAAGAGGCGAAAAACGATCCGGCCAGGTCGGCCTCGGAGCCCGCGATGACTTCCTGCTCTCCAGCGCCCTCGAGAACTGGCGGCGGACCGGGTGCGGGCTCTTTGCCGTTCGCCGGATAAACGACCGCGTAGTTGTTGGAGGCATCGATCGTACCGGAGGACAGCGTCTGCAGGGCGTAGCCGACGCAGTTGCGAATGTCCTGCGAGCCGTGCGTGTCGCAGGTGCCAGAGGACTTCGACATCAGGACGCGGACGAAGCGGGTGGTGACGGGCTCATTCGAAAGCTTCAGATGGACATCGCCGCCGCTGCCGTTGAGCACCGCTCCCGAGGAGAAAGCTTTCCACATGCCGTTCGGGCCCATGTCCCAGTCCATCGCGTTGTTGTCGCCGATCCAGTACTGCACGACGTAAACCACGGCATACGGATTGACCCATTGAATGTGGATCGCGTTGACCGCGCGCTCCCTGCCCATATCGATCACGACCCATTGCGGGTGCAGCGTATCGCTCTCGCCCGTGAAGTGGCTGGTCAGGTAAGGATTGCTCTTCCAGTAACTCTGAAAACCAGCGACAAGAGGCAGGTCGCCACTGGTCATAAAGTCGCGATGAGGCAGCGAATACGAATAGCCGTAGTGAATCGGTTCGCCTAAATCGGCACTCCCAACGTAGTAACCGCTCTTGGTCGCCGGATCGCTCCATGTGCCGTTTTCGTTCCAGTGCCAAGCCGAAAGCCGCAACTCGCTGTTGTTGCGCATCGTGATGGAACCCCAACCCAGGTTTTTGACGCCTTGAATTACGTCGGGCTTGCTGAGGTTGTCCACCTGCGCCTTGCTGAGGTCGTCCATCCACGCGCCGGTCGCGGTGTCGGGATAGATCGTGTTCAGAACATGCGACGGGGTAACGTCAACGTGGACTGTGGCGACGGATTCAAGCGTGCCGACCGGGGCGACCGAATCCGCCGGGAGCTCCTGCCGAGCATGTCGGTGGTGAGGCGCTTGCACCGGAGTTGTTTGCGCCGGAGCCGTTTGAGCATGGACGCGCAAAGGAAAGGGCGTGGACACCGCCACGAAGCCGAGCGCCACAACTGCGACACACAGCCAAATGCGAGACGAGACGCGTGGGTTAAAATGAATATTCATGATGTTATCGCTCATATTAAAACGATTGAATTGAGGATTGCACGTCGAGTTTACACGAATGGAAGCCCCCCTTGACTCACAGTTGTTGAAGCATCCGGATTAGACTCGAAATACTTCTTAATTCTGAAAAAATCTTAGCTGTGTCAATCCATCCAGTTGTGAAAGGGCAATCGGCGATCCAGTCATAGGTCGGAATTGTTGAAACTAACGTTGGGCATATGCTGTCGCAGGCCGCCTCCATATTTGGAACTTGGTAGAATCCCGTTGTGAAAAATCGGCGGGAGTTCCTGAAATCGGTGCCCCTAGGTGGCGCGGCTCTTTTCGCGGCCGTGGGAGCGAGGAACTTCACGGCCGGAGCGTCCGCTGACGGGCCAATTGAAAATCAGTTTCTAACTGCGCGATTCGACGCAAGCACGGGACGGCTCTCGGTTGAACGCAAGGACGGAACTCCTTTACTTAGGAACGCCGTTGCGCGCGCAGTCTTGGCGGGAAGAACCCGGGCCACCTCAGATCAAGACTATCGGCGATCATGTTCCGTCCGTTCATGCCAGGATGCTCTCGGGAAGGGTTTTCAACTCTCGGCAAAGTGTTTGGACAGTCTTCGCGAGATCGATTTTGAGGTTCTCCTTACTCTTTACGACGGCAGAGATGCGCTTGTAGTCGAGGTGATTTGCCACAACCCTTCAGCAAGCGATGCAAAACTGCTACGCATCGAACCCGTCCGTGCGGTCCTGGAGGAAGATGCTGACTGCGGCTGGGCGGACGCTGCTAAAGCACTCACGAACGGCTACCTGTATTCCGATCCCGGCCGTGTGGAAGACATGGGCCAGGCAAATCGGCATGCGATTACCAGCATGTGGAACATGGGCTTCTACCGCGGAGAGCGCGAAGAAGGACTCGTCATCGGCTATCTCGATAACAAGGTCTCCACCGGACGCCTCTCCGCGACCTACGACCACACGGTTATGCCGTCACGATCGAGTGGCGGCATGTCGCTGATCATCGAGTCTCTTTATAACGTCGGATTCGTTTTGCATCCTGGAGCGACCATTAGTTCCGGAAAAGTAATCTTCAATATCGCGCCTGACCCCTTTGCGGCGCTTGAGACCTACGCACAGAGCATTGCCGACCTGCAACAGGTTCATCTCAATCCCATCATTAATGGTTGGTGCAGCTGGTACTACTCGCACGAATACATCAGCGAAGATGAGGTTCTTCGGAATGCCGACTTCGCCGCACGTCATCTGAAACCGTACGGCCTGGAATACGTTCAGATCGATGCGGGCTGGTTTCGCACCTATGGAGACTGGGAGGGCAACCAGAGCTTTCCGCACGGAATGCAATGGCTTGCCGCAAAGATTCGCGAGCGTGGGTTGCGGCCCGGAATCTGGCTGGCACCTTATTGCATTTCCGAGGGAACGGATGTGTTTATGCGGCACCAGGATTGGCTCATCACCGACACCGAAGGCCGCGTCAAACAGTGTGGCGGGGGGCTATCAACGCCGCAGGCCGGACCTTATGGCGTTCCCAGCCTGATGAAGAAGGTGTATGGATTGGATGTTACCCATCCCGAATCTGCGGCTTGGTTGCGTAATCTTCTCAAGAAAATCAGTGGTGACTGGGGTTACGAGTTCATCAAAATAGACTTTGTTGAGTGGACGTTACTAAGCGCGGAGCGCTATCACGATCCTGCGATCAGCCAGGCTGCCGCGTATCGTTTGGGAGCCCAAGTCATTCGCGATGGCATTGGCCCCACCAGGCATCTGCTGGATTGCGGGCCGATGAATCACACGGTGGGCCTGCTCGATAGCGCACGCATCGAGGCGGACCTTCCGCGTCTGACCTGGGAACAATACACAGGAAATTCCAACAGCAATGCGCCGGCGATGGCTAAGCGCTACTACTTTAACCGAAGGACATGGATCAATGATGCCGACCACCTGGGCCTCGCATTGCTGACCTTGCCGCAAGCAAAAGCAGCTGCCTCAATCATTGCCCTATCGGGTGGGACGATGATTTCCGGTGACCGACTGGTCGACCTCAATCCTGATTGCCTTGACATCCTGCAAAAAGTGTATCCGTCATATGGTGTTGCGGCGCGTCCTGTAGATCTCTTTGAAGCAGACCGCCCGGAAATATTTGAACTGCCAATCAAGACGAATTTTGCGGAATGGTACATCTTGGGCTTGTTCAATTACGCCAATGTGGTCGCGGAAAAAAGTGTCTCTTTGAGCCGCTTGCGCTTTCCGGAATCGCAGACCTGCATCGCTTTTGATTTCTGGAATCAACGTCTGGTGGGCGAGTTTGATCGGCAAGTGAAGGTTCGCGTCGAGCCCGAGTCTGTCACCCTCTTGAGCATTCACCCGAAGAGCGATGTTCCCAGAGTGATCTCGACCAGCCGTCACTTTACGCAAGGAGCACTGGAACTGGCAGATGTTCACTGGGACCGTTCTTCGAATACGTTGTACGGAACTTCGCTCGGCCCCGATTCTACTGCTCATGACGTCGCGATCTATGTTCCGGGACAATATCGCTGGAACACCGTGCACCCGGACTATTTTCAGGAGTTAGGAGATTATTCTGTACGGCAGGCGGCTTCGAATCTCCTGCTTCTACGGGCACGATTCGAAAAGGGCACCGCCACGAAATGGAACGTTAACTTCACGACTGCCAGTTAGTCCGCTGACGTTAGGTGATTATTGTCTCGTCTGTACGACTCCACCCTTCAGGACCCGCCGATAACGCTGGAAGCTGTTGCGCGACGCAAGGGCCAAGGACTCCCCCATAGAAGGCTGAGTTTGTGAGGCGATCATCGCTTGATTCGAAATGACTCATCAAAAGAATCTTTACACGTATATCCGTTCTAAGCTTCGTATCGCTTTATATCGTTCGAAGGCCTTTCGGCTGCTTTCCAATCCTAGCGCGGAGCGAAGCGTACTACCACGAAAGGTATGGACTAACATCTGTCGCGAATGCCGGATTACGAACCAGGGGTCATGGCGAAACACCGCAGGGATGTGACGCACTTTCATCCAGCGCTCGGCCTTCCAGCGCATGTACTCGACTTCCTCCGCCGCCACGTGTTCGGTACGCACCACCGCAGTCGTGCCGTCATATTCTTCCAACCGTTCTATAGTGATCAATCCACGACGACGAAAATCCTGCGTCATCGGCGTTCGCGGGTATGGCGTGGGATGTTGAATATAGGGCCAGTCGATATAGCGCCGGGCAAATTCGAGGTTCGCCTTGATGGACTCCACGGTGTCCTCAGGATTGCCAACGATCAGGCCTCCCACGACAAGCATCTTGTTGCGATGTAACCAGTCGATGGCTCGCAACGTAGCATTCCCAGCCTTGTTGCCATTCTTGTGTTCGGTGTTCTTGGCTGCTGCTCTTAGGAACTGCAAGTCACCTTCAAGGATATTTTCGATGCCTAGAAAAACGTAACGAAAGCCTGCCTGCCGCATCAGCGGTGCCAAGGTTTCACCATGGTCGGCAATGGCCGAAGTCATGGCTTGGACAAAGTAGTCCAGGTGATTCAGCCCTGCTTCAATAATTGCGTGGCACAACGCTTCGAATCGTCGGATGTTGAGAGTGATGTTGTCGTCCACCAGGAAGATGGTTCGTGCACCGTGATCGCGGGCATCGCGGATGTCAGCCAGCACACGATCGAAAGAATAGGTGTGAAAGTTGCGTCCTCGCATTTCGATGATTGAGCAAAAGCTGCAATCGTAGGTGCACCCGCGCGAGGTCTCCACTACATCCACCTGGCGCCCGAGCAATGTATAGCCTCCGAGCACTCGGGCAGAGCGCTTGGGCAGTCGGATTTCGCCGTCCTCAAGTCGATGCACAGGGCGAGCTCGATTGTGGACCCACTGCTCACCAGAGCGATAGGACAGGCCATCGATGTTTGCGCCCTCGCCCTTCTTTTCCAGGCTACGCAGGAGTTCTCGAAACGTAACCTCGCCTTCTCCGCGCACGATGTAGTCCACACTCATGCGCTCATAAGCCTCAGGCGCAAGACTGGGATCATAACCGCCCACGACGATCTTCACCGCAGGCTTCAGTTCGCGCGCCAGGTCTATGATGCGACCCGCGGTCCGCCGCTGGAAGGTCATCACCGACAACCCGATGACGTCGGGACTGAACTCCTGAATCAGCCGGACAAGAGTCTCTCGCACGGAATCGTGACACAAGATGAGGTCGGCGACGGCAACTCGGTGATGAGGATCTAGATTTCCCGCTAGCGATGCCAATGCTCCGTTGGGCATCCGGATAGCGATCGGAGGCATATGCTCGAAGTGATCTGGCATCGACAACAGCAAAACATTCATACGGAGCCCTGATATTAAGGAAGGACCGGTGAGACTTCTTGATGGGGAATCGTACAGCTAGAACCGATCCATTTGCAATGAGTTCAGAGGACCTAACCGCCGGAGTGGATGCTTTGCATAAGCTTCGTTCTCTAGAAAGGGAAGAGTCGATTTACCAACCTCAGCAACGTCGCGAAAAGCCTCGTTTACACGCCGTTCTTCAGTGTGCAGGGCGAGCACGTAGGTCCTTTAATGCCGCGGGGACGTCGATTCTACCGCAGCGAATAATAAGCGAAAGTGTTTTTTCTACGGATTTCTCGGTATTGAAATGGCAGACACTTCTTCGCACGATGTTTCACGGCTCCTCTTCTCGAAACGAGGCTTTATGGAGCGTGATGAGTTACAGACATTGCGTGAACTCTGTTCCAGGAATACGGAGAGGCGCAGGTCAGGGGGGTGGCGTTTGGTCCGTCGGTTAGGTGCCCTGATTGGCGTACTGCGTGCAATTCGAGAACATAAAGGCAAGCCGAAGCGCGGCTCCTGATTTTCCTCCCTCTTAGTGTTTCAGGACGCCGAGATTCTGCTGCCCGGTTTTATCTGGATGGCGCTGGCACTCGAGAGTCGGATACCGGGCGCGTCACGCATGGAAATTCCCGTCGGGGAAATGGTCGGTCAAGAAGCGTAATCAGGATAATATGGCAGGTATTGCCTCATCACAGTCACCCTGGAATCAGCCACGCACGTATTTGTTGAACCAATCGATAGTTCGTTGCCAGGCCAGATCGGCTGCGGCCTTGTTATATCGTTCTGGTGTCGCGTCGCAATTGAAGCCATGCACGGCGCCAGGATAGACATAGCCCTCGTGCGGAACGTGCGCCGCGCTCAGTGCCTGGTCGTAGGCCGGCCACGTCGCCGCCAGCCGCGTGTCTAGTTCCCCGTGATGCACGAGGATCGCCGCCTTAATCTTTGGAATGTCGTCTGCGGACGGTGGACCGCCATAAAATGGTGCTGCTGCCGCCAAGTCATCTCCCAGCCGTACTGCTAGCATATTTGCCGTCGAACCCCCATAACAGAAGCCGGTAGCGCCAATCTTCCCCGTGCAATCAGGGCGCGCCTTCAACCACAGAGCGGCAGACACCATGTCCTCGAGCATCTTGGTCTTGTCGATCTTGTTGAACATCTGGCCGCCCTTGTAGTCGTCGCCAGGATACCCGCCCATTGAGGTGAGCCCGTCGGGCGCAAATGCCATAAAGTTGGCTAGGCCAAACCGCCGTGCGATGTCCTCAATATGCGGGTTCAGACCTCGATTCTCGTGTACCACGATTATGCCAGGCAACTTCGTCACTGTTTCGGAGCGTGTGTCGGCGCTGATAGGCCGTACGAGATATCCCTTGATGCTTCCGGTGCCCTTGGGAGAGGGCACGGTTTCGTAAGTGGCTTTGATCCGGTCATCCGTGCGGGATACCTGTTGGCCTAAAGCGTAATTCGGCATCAATGCGTTGATAACTGTGGCTGCCGCTAGACCACCTACTAGTCGCTGCACGCCGTCCACAAAGGTCCGCCGACTAATCTCCCCGTGAATGAAATCGTTGTAGAGCTCGATGGCTGCGCTCGGTAGTCCTGATTCTGTCGATTCCATTGGTTCACTCCCACGGCGATGATACTGCTTTTCCTCCCTCGCCATCTGAATATCAGAAGCAAGCTGGAAGCAGCATCGTACAAATAGTGCAGTTTTGCCGAGCCTCGCCTGGCCAGCGGGGCTTCTGCTTTGTTGGGCTGGGGGGCTGAGTGTTGTGGAATGTTTATAACAATTACTGATACTGATGCCCCAACAGAAGCCCGGGTTTTCGGGGCACTCATGCGGCTCGGGGAAGGTGGTGAAGTTCCGTGAACAAATCGCGGATTCTCTCCTGCCTCCTTTCGTATTCGTTTAGTTCCGACTCTGTGACGTTGCCAAACGTTTTCTTTTCCACGATGCTAATTTGCTTGTCCGTGAGTTGGATCAGTTCGCTGCGCAGTTGTTCTCGATTGTGCTTCTCCATCATGGCCGCCAAACGGAGGAAACCGTTCAGATGACAGGCTGCATTCAAAGGTTGGCCGTTGGTAGCGTTCGGTCGGTGAGTGCTATGGGGATGCTTCAACAGTAACTTCGACTCGGCCGGGCAATGAAAGTCCAACCGAGTAGAATCCGAGTGAATCATTTGGGACCACTAAACTCCTGCTCACTTCAGTGCGAATTTTGCCGAGCCTGGTCAAAATCGCCAATCGTGACGAGAAAGAAGACTGAATCATGAACATATATCCGCCTGTCATTTGCCTTTTGGTGTTGGTGATGATGGCGCACGTGCAAAACAACAACGCGGTGGATGCACCGCCGGAAATCAGGCAGACCGTGCATAGGTTGCTGGGACACTGGAAATTTCAGGGAACGGACACGGAGCCGAAGAATAAGGAGCCATCCAAAGTAGCCCTGACCATCGATTGCAGACCAACTGCGCTTGGCGCAGCGGTAGTTTGCGACTTCAGGGGTAATGTAGCCGGCTCCGGTTCAGTGGAAGCTACTGCCATCGTTGGATACAGCCCCGACGAGCACGTCGTGCGATGGATGGAGATATCTTCCAGCGGCGAGTATCACGACCACCGAGGAGACTGGAAAGGAAACTCGCTCGAATTTCAGCCTTTGTCGTATACCGTGTTTCGCAAAAGATACACCGAAAAGTTTTCCCTCCGATTCCCGTCCGACGGCGAGTTACTGCTGAAGTCGGTCACAGAAAGTATCGATGGTGTGTCGACAATCGTAGGGACTGCGACCAGAAACTGAGCGATCAAGACTCCGAATCCCACAGCGCTCACCAATTCCTGTTTCACCGGCCTCAAAGAGACTTTTGCCACGGATTCACACAGATCTTCACGGATCGAACACGATTCGTCTCTTCACCTTCTGCCGTCTCATCTTCGTTGAACAACCGGAGAACGAATGCAAGGCAACCAACAAAGGAAGAACGGATTGGTCGGCGGGAGGTTGTTGGCATGGCACGCGAAACGGTCAAAGCTTCGCAGAAGAGGAGAAAACAGTCTGAGTCGTCGCAGGGTGCGGCGGCGTTGATTCCTCCTTCGCCCACGTTGCCTGGGCTGCAACGCGCGTCGAAATCGTGCAAGGCTTGCGATCTTTGGAAGCTTGGAACGCAGACTGTTTTTGGAGAAGGACCGGCTCGGGCACGGGTCATGTTTGTCGGAGAGCAGCCGGGGGACAGCGAGGATCGGGCGGGGCATCCGTTTGTGGGGCCTGCGGGGCGATTGCTCGACGAGGTGTTGCTCGAAGTCGGAATCGATCGGTCAGAAGTGTACGTCACGAATGTGGTGAAGCATTTCAAGTGGGAGGCGGCACAGCGCGGGAAGAGGCGCATACACAAGAAGCCGCGGCAGTCGGAGATTGAGGCGTGCCGTCCATGGCTGGATGCGGAGTTGCAGGTGGTGCGTCCGGAGGTGCTGGTGTGTCTGGGCGCGAGTGCGGCCCAGGCTCTGCTGGGAAAAGGGTTTCGCGTCACGCGTGATCGTGGGACGTTGATGAAGAGTGACCTTGCGCCATTTGTTATCGCGACGGCGCACCCGGCGTCGATTCTGCGGGCACCCGACAGCGCGGCGCGAGAACAGGGAAGGCGGAAACTGGTGGCGGACCTTAAGAAGGTGGCCGGGCTGATCCGGCGCGAGAGTCGTTCTGCCGCCTGAATCAGCTTCTGAACTTAATCATTTAGTCATTTAAGCCTTGAATCAAAAAAACCCGTGGCACCTCGATTGGCACATGACTCCCCTTCGGACAGCTGACTTCCGTTTTCACTCACTAAATGTCTAAATGATTCAATGACTAAAAAAACCTTCGGACAACCTTCTCAGCGGGAGTTTTTCTCTAAGCTTCACGGAGGAATTCATGCCGAGAAAAAAGAAGTCATCGGGACGAAAGAAATCGTCGGGTCGCAAGTACGGCAAGGGAGCGAGCAAGACGGTCGCGAGCGCAATGCGCAGACGGAAGCACGGGACGCTGAAGTCAGGCCGCGGCGGCAAAGGCGGAAAGGTGAAGAGCCGCAAGCAGGCGATCGCGATCGGGCTTTCGGAGGCGCGCAAGAAGGGCGCCAAGGTCCCGAGAAAGAAAGCCGCTTAAGAGATTTGACTCAGGGTCCACGTTTTTTACCCGGCCGCGTGGATCCTTTCTTTTCTTGCCCCGGAGCGAACACCGGCTTTCCAGCTTTCAGATAAAATAAGCGGACAAATTCGCCCCTCTATGTCTTCCGCCCGCAAAGCCAACGCGGTCCTCGCTGCGGCCATTGTCTTCCTTCTAATCACGAGTTTTGCCGCCTATTTCGCCTTCGCGCGGCTGCAGACCAGCGCGGAATGGGTGCGACACACACTGGACGTGCAACACAGCCTGGATCGATTCTCAACGATTGTTGGGAAAGCGGGACGGCTGCGTTCCGAGTACCTCGATTCGGGGAATAAAGAACTACTGTCGCGACACTCCGAAACCGTGCTTGAGGTGCGCAACAACCTCGCGGCTATCCAGCGACTGACAACCGACAACGTGAACCAGCAAGCGATGTGGCAAAGGGTGGCGGCCATCACGGAGAGGCGCATCAGTCTGATGGACCAGGCGATGCAATTGAAAAGATCGGGAAAATCGACTCCCGAACTGCAGGCTCCGATCAATCGAGAAATGATGGCGGCGGCGGACGACACCGAAACGGTGGTCCGCTCGATGGAGGACGAAGAGCAACGGCTGTTAGAGGAGAGACAGAAGCGCGAGAAGGAGGCGTTCTCGATTATTGGGGCTGTCCTGCTTACCAGCCTTTTCCTGGCACTGGTTCTCTTTCTCATTCACCACCAGATGATCATGGACCAGGTTCGCGAGCGAGCCCGGGCCGAGGCAGGTCAACGAAATCTCAGCGCACGCCTATTGACCCTGCAGGACGAAGAGCGGCGGAAATTTGCACGTGAACTTCACGACTCCGTTGGCCAGCATCTTGCCGCAATAAAAATGGGAGTTTCTCTGCTGGCCCGAAAACTGCCGGATGACTCAGTCGTCAAAGATTGCCTGAAGTTGGCGGACGACGCGATTGCCGAGAGGCGGACGATTTCGCATCTTCTGCATCCACCGCTCCTGGACGAGGCAGGTCTGAATTCCGCCATGCGCTGGTTTGTTGAAGGTTTTGCGAGCAGGAGCGGGACTCAGGTCAATTTGCATATTCAGGATGGTATTCAGCGTTACGAATAAACCACCGAACTGGTATTATTCCGCGCACTGCAGGAAGCCTTGACGAACGTGCATCGACACTCGGGGACAAAACAGGCCGATGTCAGCTTAAACAGTTCTGGGACTCACTTGGTGCTCACTGTCCGCGATCACGGCCGCGGAATTTCTCCGGAAGCCTTGCAAAGGCTGAAAGAAGAAGGAACGGCCGGTGGAGTCGGACTGGCCGGAATGATCGAGCGTCTGCGCGAAATTGGAGGGAACCTGGAGATTAATTCGTCTGTCGATGGAACTGAAATTGTTGTCCGAGTTCCCGCGCGTAATCGCGTTCCAGCGGAGCTTGGAGTTTTGCCGTTACCCGCCCAAGAGGTGAATGGATAATGTGGAGATTCCGGGCTATTTGTGGATTTGCAGTTTTGCTAGCAATAACCGCCGCATGTTCGAAGAAGTCCGTTTCCGATCAACTCATCGTTGAGATCCCGCCAGGCTTCAGTGGAAATTTCGTTCTGGAGATGGGGGTTCGGGGCGCTGTCCCGTTAAGCAAGCACGGAGACGCGTACGTGCTGTCATTGCCGCGAGAGGGGAAGACACAGACAGCAACGATGCTCAACAATGCACGGGTTACGTTCAAGAATGCGAGCGATGGGCAGGTTTGGGGATTGTCGCAGAGAACATTCAGCACCGGGGACGGAATTTCAGTGGGCGGGAAGATCGAGTTTTTTGTGGGCGCTGAGAAGGATTTTGACGCCGAACAGCAGAAGAAAAACAAATCGGGGGGATCCTTCAAACCAGAGGCGGGTTTCGCTGCCGGATAGCAGTGCGGATCACCACCATTCCTGACGAAAGAAGAGTGGAGATCCGCTTAGAGCCTGTGGAGCGCTTACGCGTGCGCGGTCTTTTCGACGTCACGCAGACGTGCAGCCTTGCCGCGCAATCCGCGGAGGTAGAAGAGGCGCGCGCGCCGCACTTTCGACGAGCGGATCAGGTCGATCTTGTCGACAACCTTGGAGTTGATGGGGAATATGCGCTCGACGCCCTGTCCGAAGCTGATCTTGCGGACGGTGAAGGTGGCCTGAGGGCCGTTGTCGCGCTTGATTACCACGCCTTCGAACGCCTGCACGCGTTCCTTATCGCCTTCTTTAATCTTTACGTGGACGCGGACGGTGTCTCCGGGGCGGAACACCGGGAGGTCGGTGCGTTGCGTTTTCGCGAGCAGCTTTTCGATAATCAGGTTTGACATGATCTTTTACCTTCCAAATCTAAAATCTTCTTAAACTCTTACTCGTTATTGCACTCGACTGCTTTCCGAATCGAGGAGGTTAAGCCTTCTAATTTCCTCGTAACAGTCTCCACAAACAAGCTTGAGCGTGAGCAGAGCCTCACTCTTCTCATTCCACTCGCCACTCGTGCCCCCGTGGGCAATGCGAACCTGTTCACACTGCGTACACCATGCATCCGGATACGGGTTGCCCGAATCCTCCGCAGCAAAAAAACCTTGACGCATTCCCCGAAGGAGGTGCTCACAAATGTAAGCTTTGCTCCGGTCACCGTGCTTCTCGCAGTGGACCGTCGGGTGGATCCGTACGTTAGCTGTCTCCATTTTTGACCCGCGACAAAAGTTTGCTGTCTTCCTTGCTGAGTTCGACGTCTTCCATCAAGTCCGGACGGTTACTCAGCGTCTTCTTTAAGGCCTGCTCGCGGCGCCATCGGCGAATCTGCTGATGGTTGCCGTTGATCAGGACTTCCGGCACCTTCATCCCGCGAAAGTCTGCCGGACGCGTGTAGTGCGGATAGTCAAGCAATCCCCCCGAACCACAGGTCGAGTCGGGACCCTCATCTTCTGCAACCTCGCCACCCGCCTCGCGTGTTGTGAAGCTTTCCTGCTGCGTAGAGGCTTCATTGCCGACAGCGCCCGGAAGCAATCGCGTAACGGCTTCCATGATCACCGCAGCACCCAACTCTCCGCCGCTCAGCACGTAGTCGCCAATTGAAATCTCGCGATCGGCGAGAAATTCGCTTACTCGCTCGTCCACGCCTTCGTAGCGCCCGCAGATCAGGACAATGCGGTCGAGTGCCGCCAACTCGGATGCGATTTTCTGCGTGAAGGGCTCCCCCTGCGGCGAAAGCACAATCACGCTCTCTTTCGCTGCACCCGAAAGCCGCTGCTCCCGCGGAGCAACCTGCAACTTCTCCAGACATTCAAAGATCGGTTCCGGCTTCAGGACCATGCCTTCGCCGCCGCCAAATGGGCGGTCATCCACGGTGCGGT
>Ga0335082_10000855_pt1 | contig 31985 bp, 25 predicted proteins | sample Lox_Sample_41_FD_206718 | JGI IMG/M metagenome (GOLD analysis project Ga0335082, IMG submission 206718) | Soil microbial communities from Loxahatchee National Wildlife Refuge, Florida, United States - Lox_Sample_4.1 | ecosystem: Environmental > Terrestrial > Soil > Wetlands | place: USA... | reverse complement strand
TCTTGGGATCGACTTCCGATTCGAATACGCGGTTTTCTTCCCACCGCTTCTGCCACTTTGCTTCGATTTCCTGCGGCTTGTAGTCCCCCACGCCTGGTTATCCCTTTCGCTTTTTCGCCTTGCCCTTCACTTCCCGCTTCGAACTCTTCGTTTTGCGCGCCGGCAGGTGCCTCGAACTGAGCTTCTTTCCCTTCTTCGCCATCATCTTCTTCATCGCCAGCGTCAGCATCGAATAGCCCTTCTCTGCTGCCGGCCCCTCTAGCCCCGCCAATTCCCACAGTTTCGCGACGTTCTTCCGGTCGTCCCCCGGATCGTCAATCGGCGTCTCCAGCAGGAACGCCCGCCCCGCCAATCCCTCCGGTGGCATCGGCCCCAACCGTGGGTGTCGTAGGATCCGCTCGAACGCCACAGACCCGATCTTTCCTTCGCCGATGTGCTCGTGCCGGTCCACCCGTCCGCCGAGCGGTATCTTCGAATCATTCATATGCAACACCGGCACGTTCTCCAACCGGATCGTGCGGTCGACCGTATCAATCGTCTGCTCCAGCCCTTCGCCGCTTCGAATGTCATATCCCGCGGCGAACAGGTGCGCCGTGTCCAGGCACGCGCCCGCCCCCAACGATCTCAACCCGTGCACAATCGCGGCCACTTCTTCCAGCCGCGAACCTACCGCCGAACCCATCCCCGCTGTATTCTCAATCAAAATCCGCATCTTCCCCAACGGAACCCGCCGCGCCGCCTGCTTCACGCTCTCGACAATTGTCGCGATCGCGCTCTCCATCGGCACTTCGCCGCGCGCGCCCGGGTGCACCACCACATAGTCCGCGCCCAGCGCCAATCCCCGCACCAGTTCCTCGTGAAATGCCTGGATCGACCGCGTCCGCAACATCGGCTGCGTCGCCGCCAGGTTCACCAGATAATTTGCGTGGATCACCAGCGGCCCCAACCCCAGCTCGTCCCGCCGCGCGCGAAACTCCTTCGCGTCCCTCTCCGCAATCCGGACTGTCGCTCCTTGCCACATCCGCGGGCTTGCCGAGAAGATCTGCAGCGCGTTCGCTCCCAGCTTCTTTGCCGACTCTAGCGCGTTCAGGTAGCTTCCCGAAATGGAGGTGTGCAGTCCGATCCGCACGCTCCCGTCCATCCATACCGGCGGCTGCGGCTCCGGTTCCGGCCCCGGGATATACTCCTCGTCCGGCTCAAATTCCGTGTTGTCCACCAACGGATATTCCGCCATACCCACTCTTTCTCGCTGTTCTTAAACCATCAATTCTAACACAATCATCTTTTTCGCTTCATTTTCTCTGACTTCGCCGAGTTGGCCCACCTCGCTTCGAACCTCACTCATCCCCCCATGCGGGCATGTTGGCTTACATTTCTGGTTCTGGGGTTCCTGCTTCTTTGCATTCGCCCGCGAGCCGCCGCTCCTCTATTTCCTCCACCCCATCCCATCCGGGTCCTTCCCAGTTTCGAACGTGCTCAACACTTCCAGCGCCTTCAAATCCACTACCGCTAGCTTGTTGTCCCCGCTTACCGCCACCACCGCCCGCGCCCCGTCTGGCAGTGGCAAAATCCCCTCTACGCTCGATCCCAGCTTCAGCCGCCTCACTTCCTTTCTCGCCGCGGCATCCACTACGACCACCTCTCCTGCTCCCAAGTCCGAAATCAGCACAAGCTTCCCATCCTTCGTGAACTTCACGCGGTTCGACCTCTTCGTCTTCACGTCCACCGCACCGATCACCCGGCACGATCCCGCATCGATAATCGACACTGTCCCATCCCCCGAGTTCGCTGCCCACACCTCCCCGCCGTCCGGTGACAAGTCGATTCCCTCCGGCCCCTTCCCCACCGCCACCTGCGCCACCTTGAATCTGCCCGTCTTCGTGTCCACCCGCATGCAGCTCACCGAGTTCGACCGGATGTTCGCTGTGAAGATCGATCCTCCGTCCGCGGTTCCCACGAGCATGTGCGTGCCTTCCTGGCTCGTTGTCGCACGCCAGTCCACCGCGTTCTTCGCCGCATCGTACCGTGCAATCGAATTGCTCCCCTCGGCCGTGAAGTAAAACTTCCCCGCAATGAACGCAATCCCGTGCGGGCCGCGCAATTCGTCCAGTTCTACGCGGTGAATCTCTTTCTGCGCGTCCAGATCAATCACGCTCAGTGTCGTCCCGCTCCGCTCCGGTCCATAATTCGTCGCCACGGCGATCTTCCCGTCGTCGCTCACCGCCACCTCGTGCGGAATCTGCCCAGTGGCCACTCGTCCCACCACTGTCCATGTCCCTGGATCGACAATCGCCAGTTCACTCGCATCCTTGTTCAGCACCACCAGTGCCGGCCGCGGCGTCTGCCGCCCCAAAGCAAGCCCGGGCACGAGCAACCAGATCGTCGCCACCATCATCCCAACCCGTCTTACTCTCAGTTTTGAGATTCCCATCCGGGTTCCCGTCATCTTTCACCTCCCAATCACCTCCTTTTCATACTCCACTCGCCCTCTCCCAGAAAAGAAAAAAGCGCGCAGCCTGCGCCGCGCGCCTTGCCCAACCGTCGTCCGTCAAGCGGCGGGCTTTTTTCCAAGCTGTGAGCTTTTGTCTTCCGACTGTCCTTCAGAAGCGTAGGTACGGACCGAATGTTACCGCCAGGTTGTGCCGCGCTCCGTTGTTCAACACCATCTCGTCTCCCACATCCACTCGCAGCCCCAGCGGTCCGATGTGGCCTTCCAAGCCGCCACCCGCCAGCAGCTCCGCATTCACGTTGTCCGCTCTCAAATGTTGGACCGAGCTGGTAAACGTATCGAAGCTCGCGCTCCTCGAGTCCAGCATGTAATTCACAAATCCGCCCTTCACAAACAGGAACGGATGAAATGCGCTATGCCCCAGGTCAATCTTCGGTCCGAACGCGCCGTGCAGCACTCGTACCCCGGTGTTCTGGAAATTCACCGTTCCGCCGCTTGTGTCCGTGAATCCTTCCGTGAACACCTGGTTGAAGTCATACGCCATTTGCCCTTCCAGCGTCACATGCCTCCACGCCCTTACGCCAACTCGTCCCCCGACTCCGAACATGTTTGTATACGTCGGATTCGACCGGAAATAGTCTGCGTATACCCCCACTTGTACATGATCGAACTCCTGCGCCCGCATCGCCGGCACAAGCAGCAATGCGCACCCCAGTACCAGAAACATCCGTCTCATCGGTTTCTCCAGCTGAGAGATTTTTCTTGGGCAAGCTTGGCGACAGCTAGGCTGGTTTAACCGCGTTTGCGGTTGTGCTGAAGGGCGAGTTCGCTTCCCGCCCCAATAGATGCCTGCCTTCCGGATGGGGTTGCCGTTCCCGCTAGTGTGAACCGCTTCTTCTCCATGGACCGCCCTACATCGCCGCAAACTTTTACTGACTCTGCCGGCAATGTCCCTGTATTCTTTTGCTCTCTTCGCGTGATTACTCCTCTACCTTCCTTTTCGTTTACACTATTTCTTCGCACGTACCATCCGGAGCTTCCGCCATGCTCATCGTCATGCAGTCTCACGCCACGCCCGAACAGGTCCGCGCCGTCTGTGAACGCATCGAATCCCTCGGCCTCAAAGCCCACGCGATTCCGGGAGCAGGCCGCACCGCCATCGGCATCACTGGCAACTCCGGCGCCGTCGACCTCGGTACTCTCGAATCTCTCCCCGGCGTTGTCGAATGCATCCCTGTCACCAAGCCTTACAAACTCGTCTCCCGCGATGTAAAGGAAGAAGACTCGGTCATTCGCATCCCAACTCCTTCCGGCGACGTCCTCGTTGGCGGCTCGCACATCGCCATGGTCGCCGGTCCCTGCGCCGTCGAGACCGAAGAGCAATGCTTTGCCGTCGCCGAGCAGCTCAAATCCTCCGGCGTCAAGTTGTTCCGCGGCGGCGCGTACAAGCCCCGCACCTCTCCGTATTCCTTCCAGGGTCTTGGCCTCTCCGGCTTGAAAATTCTCTCCATGGTCCGCAAGAAATATGGCTTCGGCATCGTCACCGAAGCCATCGACAACGAATCGCTCGACCTCGTCGAAGAACACGCCGACGTCATCCAGATCGGCGCCCGCAACATGCAAAACTTTTCTCTCCTCAAGCGCGCCGGCCGCGCCAAACTCCCCGTGCTTCTCAAGCGCGGCATGTCCGCCACGCTCGATGAATTCCTCATGGCCGCCGAGTACATCCTCTCCGAAGGCAACTACAACGTCATGCTCTGCGAGCGCGGTGTCCGCACCTTCTCCGACTTCTCCCGCAATACGCTCGACCTCGCCGTCGTTCCCGCTGTCAAAAGACGCAGCCACCTCCCCATCCTTGTCGACCCTTCCCACGGCACCGGCAAACGCCACAAGGTCCTTCCCCTCTCCCGCGCCGCGATCGCTGTCGGCGCCGATGGCCTCCTCGTCGAAGTCCATCACCAGCCCGACAAGGCTCTCTCCGACGGCATCCAGTCCATCCTTCCCTCCGAATACGCCGAACTCACCGCCGAAGTCAGCCAGATCGCTTCCGTCCTCCGCCGTTCCCTCAACTAGCCCGAAGAATCCGTTCCTTCTCCGGGAGGCGACGTTGCATCCATCTTGTCTTCGAACACTCCGCAATGACGCTCTTCCGATCTCCCCCGCCCCTGACGACCCTGCCTTTTTCTCCCAGCTGTGACATTCCCGTGCTATAACCGATTCCCCGGACGGCACGCGCCCGCCACGCTCCGCTTGTTCCGCACAACTAATTTGCCCACCGGTGAACTCATGACCTTACTCTCGCGCGCCTTTCGATTCGCGTTTGCACTGTCCCTCGCGCTCGCCTTCATCTCCTCCCGCGCCGCCGACGGTCCCACCGCCGCCATCGACTCCGGCAAACTCCGTGGTAAATCCTCCTCCGACGCGGCCATCAACATTTTCCTTGGCATCCCCTTCGCTGCGCCGCCTCTTGGACCGCTTCGCTGGAAACCGCCTCAGCCCGTTGCACCCTGGTCCGATATCCGAGACGCCTCTTCCTTCGGCCCCCACTGCATGCAACCCCAGATCCTCAAAGATGTTGTCTTTCGCGACTCCGGCCAGAGTGAAGACTGTCTCACCCTCAACGTCTGGGCCCCTGCCAAGGACGCTGCGAAGCTCCCGGTCATGCTCTGGATTCACGGCGGTTCTTATCTCATCGGCAGCGCCTCCGAGCCCCGCTATGATGGCGAAGCTCTTGCGCGTCATGGCGTCATCGTCATCACTATCAACTACCGCCTCGGCGTCTTCGGCTTCTTCGCCACATCCGAAATGGCCGCTGAATCTCCGCAACACGCCGCCGGCAATTACGGCTATCTCGATCAGAACGCCGCCATTCAATGGACAAAGCGCAATATCGCGGCATTCGGCGGTGATCCCGGCAACATCACCGTCTTTGGCGAATCCGCCGGCGGCTTCTCCGTCAACGCCCACATGGCCTCGCCTCTCTCTCGCGGCCTCATCGCCAAAGCCATCGGCGAAAGCGGCGGCGGCATCGGCAAAAGCGCCGTCCCTTACCCCGCCCTCGCCGCGCAGCAAAAAGACCATGACAAATTCGCCAAGAACACTCTCCACGCCGATACTCTCGCCGCCCTCCGCGCTCTCCCCGCCGACGACCTCCTCAAGAAAGCCTCCCCCAAGCTCTTCTCGCACATCCCTGCCTTCAGTCCAGTGGTCGACGGCTATTTCCTCCCCGAACCCATCTCGGCCATTTTCAACGCCAATAAACAAGCGGCTATTCCCCTGCTTGCCGGATGGAATGCCGATGAAGCCAGTTTCGAAAGCACCAGCAAAATCCCTGGCTTCGGCGTCAATAATCTCAACCTCATGCTCATGCAGAACTTCGGCTTCCACGCCGCCGAAGCGCAAAAGTATTTCCACGCCGCCAACAACGAAGAAGCGGTCCACGCCGCCGATGATCTTCTTGCCAATCTCTTCATGGTCTTTGGCTCCTGGGCCTGGATGGAGGCGCACGTCGGCACGGGCCATCCCGTCTTCCGCTACCAGTTCGACCTCTCCGCTCCCTCCTCCGACACCACCGCCTGGACTGGCGCTTACCACTCTGACGAAATCGAATATGTCTTTGGCACGCTTGATTCGCGCACCGGCGCCAAGTGGCGTCCCGAAGACCGGCGACTCTCCGAACAGATGCAGCTCTACTGGACCAACTTCGCGAAATCCGGCATCCCCAACGGCACGGATCTCCCCAATTGGCCCGCCTACAACTCCAAAGACGGCTGGCAGGTCCTTCATCTCGATCGCACCACTGCCGCTCGCCCCGACGATCTCCGCGACCGTTATCTCTTCCTCCAGAAGGTGTGGTCCAAATAACTCGGTAGGACAGGTCCCTTAGACGCTCCGCTCCTCTCTTGTTGTCTCGTCCTTTCCTCCTGCTTCCCCACTCGTCACTCACCACTCGTCGTTTCTTCTGATATTCTTCTTTCAACTCATGTCCATTTTCAAAAACTTCCGCGTCTATTTCGCGCTCATTCTCCTTCTCGTGTCAGCCATCGTTGTTCTCCTCCGCGAACACCGCCCTTCCTTTCTCCGCCCCAACCTGCACATGTATGCCTACGTTTCCTCGACCGACAATTCCCTCACCGCCGTCGATCTCGCCCGTCTCCAGGTTGTCAACAAGCTCTCCTTCGCTTCTGCGATTTCCGATTTGCGCGAACACCCGAAACGAGACGAGGTCTGGGTTGCGTCCGCTCCTGGCAATTGCCTCCTCGTCCTCAGCACGCCGACCAACCAGCTCGCCCGCATTCCCGTTGGCAACTCGCCCTTTTCTCTCGATTTCTCTGCCTCCGGCGATCGCGTCTTCACCACCACGCACAATCCCGATCAACTCGTCGCCGTCGATGCCGCTTCCCACCAGGTCTATGGCCGCGCTCACACTCTCGCCGAGCCCGTTCAGGCCCGCATCACGCCCGATGCCAGGAATGTCATCGTCGTTAATCGCCGCGCTAATTCCCTCTCCATCCACGACGCGCGTACTCTTCAGTTCCTCTCCTCCGTGCCGGTCATTCCCCAGCCTGACGAAGTTCTCATTACCCCTGATTCTTCGCTTGCTTTCGTGATGTCCCGCTCGCAGACCCGCCTCTCCGTCGTCGACCTTCTCCACTCGGTTCTCATCACCAACCTCGAACTCGCCGGACCGCCCACTCAGATGCTCCTCAAGCCCGATGGCGGCGAACTCTACGTCATCTCTCCCGCCGCTCACGGCCTGCAGGTCATCAATACTTGGACGCACGAAGTCGCGGACACCATGCTGCTTGGTTCCGCGCCGTCTTCCGCTATCCTCTCTAACGACGCCGGTCGTATGTACGTCGCCGATCGTGCTTCCGGACGCGTTACTCCCGTTGACATCCTCAATCGGCGCGTTGCCAAACCCATTACTGTCGGCGCGGCGCCCTCTGCGATGCGCTTCGCTCCCCCGGATCCCGATGAAAAGCCTTCCATGCTTCTCGTCGTCGACGAATCCTCCGACGACCTCGCCATCCTCCGTACCCGCACCGACTCCCTCATCACCCTTGTCCCCATCGGCTCGCAACCTCAGCGCCTCGCTCTCAAAACCTTCTAGCCGCTCTGACCATCCACTCTCCAAACACGCGCGTGACCTCAACCCGCGCGTCTTGCTGTCCGTTCCACGCGGCTCACGCTGTCCCCTGCATTCAGTCATCACCCGCCGTTCCTCTCCCATTTACATCCTTCTCAATCTCCTCTACCCTGATCTCTTCCAGCCTGCTTCCGCCCGCACCATTCCAAGGAGCCGTCCATGTCCACGTCGCCTTCCAAATCCCGCCTACCTCTTCGCATCGTCCCGCTCCACCCTCATGTTCGCGACGCCGCCGCGCCGAACCCGCAACTCACCTATCGCGGTGGCCCGTTGCTCACCAACGTTGAAGTTTTCACGATCTTTTGGGGTACCGCCTGGCAGGATCCCGCCAACACGCCGCTCGTCGTTCAAACCAACGCCTTCTTCGATGAAATCCTTGCGAGTTCTCTGATGGACCAACTCGCCGAGTATTCCGTCTCCGGAAAGTCAATCGGCCGCGGCGTTCTCATCGGCACCCACACCTTCACCGACTCCGACCCCGCCAAGTCTCTCGCCGATTCTGCGATCCAGACTTTTCTTCAGTCGCAAATCTCCGCCGGCACTTTCCCGGCTGCCAATCCCAATTCTCTCTACTTTCTCTATCTCCCGCCCGGCACCACCGTCAAACAAGGCACCGCGTCCTCCTGCAAAGACTTCTGCGGCTATCACGAGGTCACGCCCTCCGGCGACATCTACTACGCCGTCATGCCCTTCCCCGGCTGCTCCGGTTGTCTGGGCGGGCTCGACGCCTTTTCCGCTCTCACCTCCACCTCTTCCCACGAACTCTGCGAAGCCATTACCGATCCCATCCCCGGACAGGGCTGGTATGACGACGACAATGGCGAAGTCGGCGACATCTGCGCCTGGAAGACCAAACAGCTCGGCACCTATACCGTCCAGCTCGAGTGGTCCAATAAAGTCAATTCTTGTATCTAGTCTGCTGCGGCAGGAGGGAGACAGAAGTTCCCCACTTCTTCACTTCGTTGTATTTCACGGATTGAACCAGAATTTTACCGTCGCCGTCGTCTTCGACGCTACCGCTCTCCCGCCCTGCGTCGCGGCCGCGTACTCGTACCTCTTCAGCGCTTCCACAGCCGCATCTCGCAGTGCCTTCGGCCCGGAAATCACCTTAACTTCTCCAACCTTGCCATCCGCCTGCACGACCAGCTCTGCCTTCACATCGCCCGTAATGAAATGTCGCATGGCGTCCGGAGGGTACACCGGAGTGGCCGCGCGCAGCAGCTTCGCAACCGTCGGTGCCGCGTTCGTTGCTGCAGCTTCCACGGATCCTGCATCGGCTCCCGCCTCGGTCTTTGCACCGCGTCTCCGCGCCATGCTTCGTTCGACTTTCTTGCTCGCGCGATCCTCGCCGGCATTCCCACCGCTGTTCGTCTTTGTTTCAGGCTCCGGCGTCGCCTCTGCGCTCTTCGCCGTCTCGCCTGGTGAGACTGTTTCCGTCACCTGCCCTGTCTCTGCCGCCGGTGCGGCCTTCGCGTCATTCTTCGTATCCGTTACTGCTGCGCCGTTTCCGCCTTCACTTCCAGCAGCCGCCATTGGAGCGCTTTTCACCGGCACCGTGGGCTGCGCGGCCACCGGCTTCGGAGCCGCCTTGCGCACAGCAACCTCGTTTGACCGGTGCATCAGTCCCATCACCGTATTCTTAACCGCAGGGAACGCCTCCCAAACCTTCAGATGAGCACTGACGCCTGCCCCCGCCACCAGGATTGCTAGCAGTGCATACAATCGGATCCTTGCGCGCCCGACTGCCCGCGGCACGCCCCCGCCCCCTTCCGCAGGGCTATTCCCCTTCGCGACTTCCGCCGCCGGCACCTTCGAAAAGTCCAGTTCCGGCTTCGGCAACAACTCCTCGGAAGGATCCTTCTCCACGCTTCCCGCTCGCTCCGCGCTAGCCACCTCCGCTGCTCCCTGATTCGGCAGCGCCATCGGCACTGTCCACTTCGGCCCCGGCTTCCCCTCCGCCTTACCCCCAGGCATCAACAAAGCCTCCGCCGCGCTTGGCCCTTCCGCGGCAACTGCCGCAGTCGACGTCTGGCTCGTGTTCACCGGCACCGGATCATTCACCGGCGCCAACTCCTCCTTCATCGTCTTCTTCGGTGCCTTCTCTTCCACCGGAGCCGGAGCCGCGGCCTTCGCGGGTGTCGCCAACCCCTCGGCGTTCCTCTGCTCCAGGTCACGCAATTGCTTCCTCAATGCCTCAACTTGCGACTTCAGCCGCTGCACCTCGTCCTCGCTCTGCGTGGGCACCGGCGTCCCTGGGTCGTCTTCCGTCGTCTCTTCCGCCCCCACATGTTCCGCGATCGCGAATTCCGTCCGTTTCGACCCGCCCTTCGGAAATGCTACGCCCCAGAAATTTGGCTTTTCTTCCGTAAACTGCAGCTCCACGTAGCACACCGTCGGCCGGTAAATCCGTTTGTGAATGATCTGGCACACCACTTCTTCGTTGCTCTTCTTGTTCGTCAAGAACAGCAGTTGCCCCACGCTCACCGCTGCCGCCAACTGGATCACCGCACCGTCGGCGAACACCAGGATCGTTTTGGTCTCTTCCGTGAACAGGTCCCGCGAGCCTTCGCTGCTTGGCCGCGCGCCCGTCACTGTCACCAGCGTTTCCAACGCCACCGGATTCGGCCGCGTCGTCGCCTGGCCTTCGAGTTTTGCGTTCTCCGTTTGTGGCGGAACTGTGTTGGAGGCCGGTGCCACGAAACCTGTCCCTTGCGCCCGCACTTCGACGCGCCCAGCCTGCAGGCGGACTACACCACTTCGCCCTTCAGGCTCTCCTCCATTTTTTCGGTTACCGGCTGAATCTCGCTATGGTACGCAAGTACAGGCGTGACCTATCCCCAACCATTCTCGAACTGCCGCTTCCTCACTTGATCTTTGCGTATTCCGCCTTCGCTTCCACCAGCAACGGCACATCTGCGTCCGCATCCTTCCACGCAGCCAGGAAATCCTGGTATGCCTGCTTCGCCCCTGCCGAATCTCCCTTCATCTGCAGCGCCCGCGCGTACTGCACTCGCGCCATCGGCCGGATTTCGCTCAGTGCTCCCATCGCCGGATTGTCCAGAATCTTTCGGTACTCCCCGACCGCCTTCTCGGCATCTTTCATCTGCAAATATGCCGTCCCTCGCACGTAGTACACCCACAGTGGCGCATTCCCCGGCCCCGCTCCCTTTTCAAACGGTCGACTTACCTCTAACTCCTCCACCGCCGCCGCGCCTCGTCCCGCCTTGATTTCTCCCGCCGCCTTGACGATCGGCACATACACCTTCTGTACCATGGAATCCCGCGGCCGTTCTTTCAGGTCCGCTTCCATGAGCTTCTGGGCCTGCGCTCCTTCGCCGCAAACGGCCAGCCCGATCGCGGCAAACTCCCGGTTCACCCCGTCTGGAATCTTCTCCAGTGATTCCTTTATCATTTGCTTCCCGCTCGCGCAGTCGCCGTAATTCGCTCGCCTCAGCCCTTCCGACGCTCGCAGCAGCTCGACGTATTCCTTCATTTCGTATCGCGTCGCCGCCGCTCTCGCCTCGTTGAACGTCTGGCTCCCCTGCTTCAGCATCCCCTTGGCCGTCTCGCCGTTCGCCTTGGTCTCCAGTAGAAATGGCTCGTCATTCGTTCCCCGAGCCTCATTCAACACCGCCGCCATCCCCGCGTTGTCGCCTTTCAGAAACGCAATGGTATAGAGCGCGGCCTGCGTACCCAGGGTTCCCGATTTATTCGCTTTCGCTTGCTGCGCCACGCTCCGTGCTTCATCGATCCGGTTCATAAACAGGTACGCGTTCGTCTCCCGCTCGTACGCGAACCCATCCTTCGGGTCTACCGCCAGGGCCTGCTGCGCCAGTTTCACAATCTCTTCGAATCTCCCTAACGAAAAATACGCCAGCGCCAGGTTGTCCAGCGGGATCGTGTCCCGCGGATACTCCTTTACCCACTTCTCGTAAATCTGCGCCGCCTTCTCCGTGTCTCCATCGACCGTGTCCGCCATGTGCGCTTCAATGTAGAACCGCTCCGGCTGTGTCGTTCGCTCGCGCAGCGCGTACGCCTTCTTGATGTTCTCTTCGGCCTGTTTCATCTCAAGGTTATTGCTGCAGGACACCCCCAGCGTCGCATACGCCAGTGCAAAATTCGGATCCAGCTCCGTCGCCCGCTTCAGGTGCGGTATCGCGTCATGTTCGTTTAGCCTTTGGTGTTCCGCCAACCCCAGGCTGTACTCCTTCAACGCCTCCAGCGACGACGTGGTCGCCTGCTCCAGCGGCATCGCGTACTGCGTTACAGACGCCAGCGACTCTCCCAGCTTCTCCCTCATCCGCGACGCGCCCTTGTCCAGTGACTTCAGCACCTGTTCTTTGCTGTCCGCCTCCACTTGCTCCGTCGCGATCGTGTCGCCGTTTTGCGTGTTCACCGCGTTCAGCGTAATCACGTAGTGGCTCCCCAGCCCCGCGATCGAGCCCGTCATCATCGCCTTGATTCCTTCGCGCTGGCAGATCTCCCGCCCGATGTCGCTCGTGATTCGTTCCGTCTCGGGTTTTCCCATGTACTTCAGCGCATCCACAATCCGCGACTGCGGCACGATATTCAGGAATGGCGACTGCTGCAACTGCACCGCTAATGCCTGTTTCAGCGTCCCGTCAAACACCACGTCTCCTGTCGTGTTCACAAACTCCGTCAACAAAATCGAATCCTTCTCCGTCAGCGCCTTTGCCCGGTTCGTGAAGAAAAATCCCACTCCCGCCGCCAGCAGCAGCACTGCCGCCGCCACGCCGATCCACACGGCTTTCTTCTTTCCGCCTATCGCCGACACCACCGCGCTTGTCAGTCCGCTCGCCGCCGCCCCCACCGACTGCTGCGAAGATCCGCCACTCCCGCTACCCGCGGTGCCTACCGCTCCGCTCGTCGTACCCGCTCCTCCGGACCCGCCGCTCGCTGTCTCAGCCGCGACTCCCGCCGCAGGATGCGCCGCCGAACTTCGCCCCGAATCAACCTCCCGTTTCAGGCGCTTCAGGTCTCCACGCAGCTCGGCCGCGATCTGATACCGCACGTCGCGGTCTTTCTCCAGCGCCTTCAGAATGATGTGCTCCAGCTCCGCCGGCAGATTCGGATTCAACCGCGTCGGAGGCGCCGGTGCGCGATTCAAAATCTGATCGAAAATGAGTGCTGTCGTGTTTCCCGCGAACGGCTTCTTCCCCGTCGCCATCTCGTACAATACCGCCCCAAACGAAAACAGGTCCGTTCGTGCGTCCAACTCCTCCCCGCGCGCCTGCTCCGGCGACATGTACACCGTCGTCCCTACCGTGCTCCCGGGGCTCGTCAGGTGTGCCGGGTCGACTTCCAGCGTCCGCCCCACCGCATCCTCCAGATGCTCGTGCGGCAGCATCGGGTCCGCCATTTTCGCCAGCCCGAAATCCAGAATCTTGATCTGCCCTCGCTTGGTCAAAAACAGGTTCGCCGGCTTGATGTCCCTGTGCACGATCCCCGCGTTGTGCGCCATGTCCAGCGCGTCTGCCGCCTGGATCGCCAGGTCCAGCACCGTATCCAGCGCCAACGGCTTCTCTTCGATCCGGTGCTTCAGCGTCTGCCCGTCCAAAAACTCCATGACGATGAACGGTTTCCCGTCCGCTTCACCTATGTCGTGGATCGTGCAGATGTTCGGGTGATTCAGTGCCGACGCCGCTCGCGCCTCCCGCCGGAAACGCTCCAGCGCCTGCGCATCGGTCGACAGTTCATGCGGCAGGAACTTCAGCGCAACTCGCCGCCCCAGTCGCGTGTCCTCGGCCTCATACACCACGCCCATCCCGCCGCCGCCCAACTTCTGCACAATTTTGTAGTGGGATACCGTCTGACCAATCACCGGGTGAGCGCCCCTTTCGGTGCTCGCCATCTTAGGGTCCGCACCAATCCAAGTCAACGCCGCTTCCTGCGCGCGTTTCTCGTCCACCACGCCCTACGCCGCCGCGATTCGAAATGCCGCCCTCAATTCCTCTCCCGCCTCCACAACGCGAAGCCCCATCCCGCTCACCAGCCCATTCGTTGGCGCCGTCATCGGCTCCAGCGCAACGAACTCTTTCCCCTTCGGCGCAAACACCTGTGCGTAAGGATAATTCTCCAGGAACTCCACCGTGATTCGCCGTTCGCCGCCGCACAGCACGAATTTCGGCCGCCCCTCAAGCACTCGAAATCCAGAGTCGAACTCCAACTGGCCCAGCGTGCCCTCGAATCGCTCAAACCCTTCCTCTTTGCCTGTGGGGATTCCTCTGCTGTCCAACACGATCCGCTGCATCGTAGGCAATTCCAACCGCCACTCCGCTCGCGGCACGCCCGCAATCCCAAAATACGGATGGAATCCAAAGCTCACCGGCACGGCATCCACCGCCTTCACCTTCGTCCCAATCGTCAATCCACCCTCATCCACGTCTGCCTGCATCTCCACGGTATGCCGGTACGGAAACACCGCCAGTAGTTCCTGGCTCGTCCATTCCAGCCGCCCGGCCAGGTGATCGGCCCTCGCCGTAACCACCTCCCACTCCAGCGATCCCCACTTAACCCCGTGAATCGGCAAACCATGATCGTCGCAATGCAGCAGCGGCGACGCCGCATCGAAGCGTACCTCGCGCCCCGCCGCTCGGTAGCTGGCGCCTGCCAGCCGGTTTGCCCACGGGTACAACAGTGGAATTCCCGCCGTGCTCCCTTTCGCGGCAGCCTCGTCAAGATTCTCCAGTCGCCGCAACAGCTCTTCGCCTCGATACCGCAGCGATACCCCCAGCATCCCGCGACCAGGCAGGAATGTTGCCTCCAATTCGCCTGCGCTCAGTTTGTGCTTCTGTGCGTCCATAGCGTCCTCACCCGCTGCATGCCACAGTACCAGAAACGCATCGCTGCGGAATCAGCGCGCCCATGTCTTCTTCGAGCGAAGCGTCACCGTTCAACGCGTCTCAGGCTGCGCGACCTCACTTGCTCGCGCTCTTCTCCACCGCCGCCCCGCTATGTCCTCCGCACTTCATCACTCCCAGGTACTCTCTCCACGGGCCCACTGCTTCGCGGTACTGGTGCGCCATAATGCGGGAAATCTGGTGCAGGTGCGTCATATCATGCGCCGGCCATGTCGCCAGCAACTGCGACAGCGTGACTCTCCCGAATCCCGGATGCGTGCCGCATTTCTCCAGTTCAGACTCACCCAGGCTCCACGCCCGCAAATCATCCAGATTCTTCCTCCTCAGCCGCGCGAATTCCTCGAGTAACTCCTCCAGCGTCTTTCCCTCGCACTCTCTCTGGTGCCCCCAGCGGTCGAACCGCTCAAACGTCCTCCCCTCGCCATGCTCCAGAATCATTTTCGCCCGCCCCATCCAGTCCACTCGCTCCCCGTGGATCAAGTGCCCGATCACGTCGAACACCGTAAACGTCCCCTCGCCCTCGTTCGCCATCGTCCAGGCTTCGGGCAAGCCCCGCAGCATCGCGTCCAGCACCGCCGGTGTCCTCTCCAACACCGCGATAGAATTTTCCAGATTGTGCTTCATGGCCCCTCCCTGCATCTCGCTTCGCAGGCGCCAAGTCTACTCCCCCGTCCAGACGCGCACCCGCGCCATTTTGGCGCCACTCCCTTCCAATTTGTCTCGGAGATTCACACCACGAGGTGAGCCGGAGTCTTTTACCTGCCACTTTCGCGTCTTACGCTTTCGCCGCTCGATTCTTCCGCTTCTTCTTCGGACTATCCGTCCTGGCCCGCCTCGGCGACAATTCACCCTGCTTTATCGCCGGGTGCCCTCACTCCTTACTCCACATCCCACGCCGAATTCTCTTCCCCCAGCAACACATCCAGATGCCCTTCCGCAGGCATTACGTCGATCGGCAATCCTCCGTGCCACAGCGCCACTCCCAACGTGAACTTGTTCCTTCCCTTCAATTTCAGCGCGCTCTTGTGCACCGCCACTTCCAGCGTCCGCTGGAACGCGGCAGCGGCAATCGTTTCCGGCGCCAACAGGCAGACACGGCTCTCCACCACGGCAAATTCCTTCATCCGACCGCGCTCCAGATTCACTACTACCGTCAATTCCTCTTCTCCTCCCAGAATGATTCGGAACTCCGGATCCTCCAGCTCCGCCAGCGGCTCTTTGAAGCACTCCACCCGCACCACAAACCGTTCTTCCTCGAATCCGTACCTCAGTTCCTTCAGATAAAATACCCGTCCGTGCATCGCCCCGCCCCGCTGCTCCGGCGAATACACGCCCGCCCCCAGCCATTCGAAGTAGCTCGAGTCCAATCCGTCGATCTTCACTTTCAGGTTCGCCGACGGCGGCAGTTGGTACGCCCATTCCGGCTTGCGCTTGATCGGCTGACCCAACTCGTCCGGCGCCAATTGTCCCAGCGCAAGGTAAACACCGGTCAGATGCTTCCGGTATAGCGCGTCAAACTCCGCATCGTTCGCTGTGCTGTGCTCCGGCCCGAACCACCAGCACCAGTCGCTCCCTTCCGCCGCCAGCAACGACTCCTGCGCTTCTTTCAATCCTTCTTCCGTCGGTCCGTCTGGCCACCCCTTCGAACGTGTTTCCACGCCCTTCGCGTATGCCTCCCGCGCGTCCCACAACAGCTCCCATGCTTCCACATCCTCCGAATTCCCGATCCACACATCGAAATTCGCGTTGATCCACGAAGCCGGGAAAATTCCCGACGTCTGCGGCAAATCCCCTGCCTCCGCAATCGCTTCGCTTGCCGTCAGCGCCCGGAAATCTCCGTCTTCCGAAATCCGCCGGTAAAACTCCCGCAGGAACTGCCTTCCATTCCCTGGGTAATACTCCCAAGCGTTCTCGCCGTCCAGGAACAGGCTGATCGTCAGTGGCTTGTCTGTTTTTACGGAATTTCCCAGGTGCCGCAGTCGCCCGTGCAGGTCCGCCGCGGCCGCCGCGCTATCCATTCGGCTATAGACGAACCCCACTAGGTCCGATAAATGATGGTCGCGGAACAATCCCGTGATCCCCACATTCGGGTTCGCCATTTGCAATCGCCACGGCTGATACAGCCTCTCCGCGTTGGCCGGGATCCCCGACGCGTCGCGATAGAACGCCACGTTCAGCGTCCGTCCCAGCACTCCTTCGTCCGTCCCAAACCACTGGAACCCTTCTTCCGCCGCGATTGCCATCGCCTGGTCCGAAACCGACCCTTCCGACGGCCACAATCCCACTGGCTTCGCCCCGAACGTTTTTTCGTGATACTCCTTCGCGCGCCTCAGTTGCTCCCGCGCATCCTCTGGCCGTCGATACGCCCGCTTCGGCAACGGTGTCGCCGGATTTGCCACCCGCGCGATGTCCGAATCGCACAGCAGCGGCAGGATCGGATGGTAGAACGGCGTCGTGCTCAGCTCCACTTGTCCTCGCGCCGCCGCCGCGCGGTATTCCGGCAACACCATTCCCATCAGCTCGATCTGCTTCGCCTTCAATTCGTCCTGATCTTTTCTCGTGAAGTCTTTCCCGCGATTCGCCAGCCGGCTCACCACCGCATCCTTCGTGAACCACTCCTCATCCATCCACGCTAGTTGCGACAGCACCTGCAAATCCCGCCAGTCTCTCTGGGTGAACGTGATCAGCGCCTGCGCCCCGCCCGCCCCTCTCGACCATTCATACAACTCCACGAAGCGCGGCCACCGCGACATCAATCTCTCGTGGTTCACCTGGAACGCCCGCTCCAGAATCTCCCGCTTGTCTTCCCGCGTCAGCGTTTCCGTCCCCTTGAACGCCACGTTGAACCATGGCTCGTTGAACGTCCCGCTCGCGTATTCCTCCAGCTGCATGCACAGCGACGGCACCATGTTGAATGTTCCGTGGAATTTTGGGAACTCTTCGAACAGCTTCACCATGCCCCAGTAATCCTTCGTCGCGTGTAACCGCGTCCAGGGCAGCACATACATTCCCGTTTCCGGATCCCGGTATTGCGGCTGGTGCATGTGCCACAACACCACCAAATGAATTCGATTCATCCCCCGTCTCTCTCCGAACCGCAGGCCTCAACCCTACTACCTTACACGGTTTCTTCCGGTCTTGTCGTCGCCGTGTACGTTAACTTTTGCTCATTCCCGCGATCGTTCCTCCTGGTCTGTCTCCCTCCCGCGCCACTCCTTCCTTGCTACCTTCCTCCATTCTCCGCCGTGCTACACTCACCTCTTGCGCCATGCGCATTCTCGACCGCTACATCGCCCGCGAAGTCGTCCGTCACGCACTCCTCGGTCTCATCATCTTCACCTTTGTCCTCTTCGTCCCCAAGCTCGTTCGCCTCATGGAGATTTTTGTCCGCCATTCCGGTTCGGGCTCCCAGATATTCACCCTCTTCCTCTGCGTCGTTCCCAGTGTTCTCGTCTTCACCATTCCCATGGCCGTTCTCATCGGCGTCCTTCTCGGGCTCGGTCGCATGTCCATGGACTCCGAAATCATCGCCCTCACTTCCCTTGGCATCTCCCGCCGCCGCATCCTCGTTCCCGTCGGCCTCCTTGCGCTTCTCGGCGCCGGCCTCACCCTTCTCATGACCCTCTGGCTTGCTCCCACTGCCCTCCGCACTGGCCGCAACACCGAAGCCACGTTGATTACTTCTCAGGTCTCCTATCTCGTTCAGCCTCGCGTCTTTGACGAGCATTTCCCTCATACCGTTCTCTACATCAACGACGTTTCCGCCAGTGGCACCCGCTGGAACGGCGTGTTTCTCGCCGACGCCTCCGGCCAGAACGGCGGCCAGATCACCCTGGCCGAATCCGCCATCGTCATTGCCGAACCCAGCCTCGGCAAACTCGAACTCCACCTCAATGGCGGCACCACCCACGAATTCTCACGCGATACTCCAGACCATTACTCCATTACTTCCTTTGGCCGTTCCGACTGGCCCATTGAGGTCTCCAACCTCACCGCCGTCAAGGAACGCACCATCTCCAATCCCGAGCGTTCCATCCCTGAGCTTCGCAACGACAACGGCCCTCGCTGGCGCGACGCTCGCGTCGAACTCAATCAGCGCTTCGCTTTTCCCGTCGCCTGCCTCGTTTTCGCCCTCATCGCCGTCCCTCTCGGCGCTCAACCCCGCCGCGGTGGACGCGCCGCCGGCTCCCTTCTCGCTGTCGTCATCATCGCCGCCTATTACCTCGTCCTCGTCACCGGTGCCGGCTTCGCCCGCCAGGGCGTCGTCTCCCCCGGCGTCGGCGTCTGGGCCGCCGACGTTTTTATCGCCCTCGTCGGTATCGCCCTCTTCCCGCGCCTCGAACGCTATCGCGGGGAAGCCCCCGTCCCCACCCCCCTCTCCCGCATCGCCGCCTTCTGGCGCCTTCGCCGCCGCCGCAAAACCCGCGCCAAGGCTCGCGCCTCCCGTACCGCAAACGGTGAACTCGCCCCCCCCTCCTACTCCAGCCTTCCCACCATCGTCGACCTCTACGTCCTCCGCCGCTTCTTCTACTTCTTCACGGTCATCATGATCGCCTTTCTCTTCCTCTTCGAAATCTTCACCTTCTTCGAACTCGCCGAAGACATCCGCCGCCACAACGTCGCCTTTACCGTCGTCGCCGGTTATTTCCGCTATCTGATTCCCTACTCCGTCTATCAATTCACTCCTCTCGGCGCCCTTGTCGCCGTCCTCATTACCCTCGGCATTCTCAGCAAGAACAACGAAATCGTTGCCTTCAAGGCCAGCGGCATCTCTCTCTACCGCCTCTCTTTCCCCCTCCTCCTCGCCGGTCTCGCCATCGCCGCCGCCCTCCTCGTCCTCGACGACACCTACCTCCCTTACGCCAACCAGCGCCAGGACGCCTACCGCAACATCATCAAGGGCAAGCCGGCACAGACTTACACGCGCCCGCAGCGCTGGATCTTTGGCGAAAACTACAAAATCTATAACTATGACCTGTTCGATCCCGCTCAGGATCTCTTTGGCGGGCTTTCCATCGTCGAACTCGATCCCGCCACCTTCCAGATGAAGCGCCGCGTCTTTGCCACGCGCGCCCGCTGGCTCGACACCGAGAAAACTTGGGTCCTCGAATCCGGCTGGGTCCGTGATTTCTCCGAGTCCAAAGTCGAGCGCTACGCCCCGTTCAAGGTCACCACCCTCCCCGAACTCACCGAGCCACCCTCCTACTTCAATCGCGAAGTCCTCCAGGCCTTTCAGCTCAGCTGGCGCGGCTTGCGGCACTACATTGCCAGCCTTCACAACGCCGGCTTTGATGTTTCCACTCTCACCGTGCAGTGGCACAAAAAACTCGCCTATCCGCTCATCGCTCCCATCAGCATGATGCTCGCGATTCCTTTTGCCTTGTTCGTCGGCAGCCGCGGTGCAATCGGTGGCCTCGCCCTCGGTGTCGGCATCGGCATCACCTACTGGGCCCTGGCCGCCCTCACCGAAGCCATGGGCGGCATCGGCCAGCTCCCCCCGTTTCTCGCCGCCTGGTCCCCCGACCTCATTTTCTTTTTCCTCGCCCAGTACTTCTTCTTTAAGATGCCCACCTAGCCTCTTGGACCTGGCACACCCTTTCGCCCCCGCATCGTCTAAACTCCCATCCATGCGCTCCCTTGTTTTCGCTTTCCTCTTTCTCGTCCCCCCGCTCGTTCACGCACAGCCCCCCTCCGCCGCTCAGCGCTACGAATCTCTTCTGAAGACTCTCCAGTCCACGCGCAAATCCGCCGATCACGCTGCCTACCTCGCCGCCGCACTCGACTACCGCGACTTCCGCAACTCTTCTCCTACCACGCTCATGACACTCGCCCGCGCTTACGCGCTTTCGAATGACATCCCCTCCGCCCTCGCCACCTTCCGCCAGTTTATCGCCATGGGACAATCCTCCGGCGAATTCCTCACCTCTCCCGACTTCGCCGCGCTCCGCTCTTCCCCCCAATTCACCGAGCTCGCTGCCGCCATGCGCGCCAACGAGTCCCCTCTCTCGCGCTCTTCCCTCGCCCTTTCGCTCGACTCCCTCACCGGCCTGATTGCCGAAGACGTCGACTACGATTCCGCCTCCCAATCGTTTTTCTTCAGTACCGTCCTCGGCAAGAAAATCTTCGCCGCCACCTCGGATGGTCACCTCCGCGAATTCGCCTCGCCTCCCACCAATCTCCCGCTCTTAGCCGTGAAGGTGGACCCTGCTCGCAAGCTTCTCTGGGCCTCCGCCGTTGGCCTCCGGAATTTCGCCGGTGTTCCTGAATCCACGCAAGCGAGGTCTGTCCTTCTTTGCTACAGCCTTTCTTCCGGCAAACTCCTTCGCCGCCTCGACGGTCCACCCGGCGCCACTCTCGGCGACTTCGCCGTCGCTCCTGATGGCGATCTGTTCCTTGCTGACAACGACGGCGCGCTCTACAAACTTCCCCGCGACTCCTCCGTCTTCGAACGCCTCGATCACGGCGAGTTCGTCTCTCCGCAAACTCCCGCCCTCTCCCCCGACTCCCGCCTCCTCTTCCTCCCGGACTACCTCCGCGGTATCGCCGTCCTCGATCTCGAGTCAGGCGCACTTCGCTGGCTCGACGCGCAAGGCAAGTTCGCCCTCTCTGGCATCGATGGCCTCTGCTTTTCGAATGGAAATCTGCTTGCCGTGCAGAACGGTACTTCTCCAGAGCGCGTCGTCCTTTTTTCCCTCGACTCTTCGCTCTCCCGGATCATTTCCGAGACCGTCGTTGAGCGCGCTACTCCAACGCTCGGCGATCCAACTCACGGCGTCTTGGTGAGCGGCGGCTTCTTCTACATCGCCAATTCCGGTTGGGATACTCTCGACGACCACGGCGTTCTCAAACCGAACTCCAAGCCCTCCGCCCCCCGCCTCATGCGTTTCCCTCTCCCCTGATTAGCCTGGGCTTGCTTCGTCTCAGCGCGCTTCGAATGCGCTACTGGGCGGCGCTGCCTTCCACCTTCATTCCCTCGACTGTCAAATTCTTCCTTTCATTAGCGCCAATTTCCATCCTCATTCCCTTCGCCCGGTACGGCGCCAGCACCACTTCGCTCCTCCATTCCAGGTCCCAGCCGTCTTCGATCGCCATGAGCACATATTTCCCAGGCAGAATGCCTCCCAGCGCAAACGAACCGTCGCTGTCGCTCTGGTCCATCCTCACCATCTCTGTCAAATCGGCTTCCGACAACCCTGCCGTTTCCGGCACCAGCAATATCATCACGCCCGCCCTTCCTCTCCCCTCCATCCGCACTACCCCCGCGATTCTCCCGAGCCCGCTCCCCAGAGTCACGGTCAACTTAACCTCGGTACCACGCTCGATCTTCACCGCCCTTCCGACGACCTTTGCCCCCACAGCCGTTATCCTCGCAATATAGTCTTCACCCACACCTGTGTTGACCAGAACCTGATACGTTCCCTCCCCCACTCCCGTCAGCGTGAATGTTCCATCATTCTTGATTCTCCCGGCCACCGGAGTCTCTTCTCCGCTGCTGAGCATGACTCCGCCTCGCGCAACTCCTCGGGTTCCATCGCTCGCCGTCACAACTCCGCTCACATTCGACGTCGCCGGCCGCGCGCTCATGTCCACGCTGGCTCCCTCCGTTGCGTTCATCCGGACGTTCGTCTCCCCCGCTCCTCCCCTCACCGCGACATGCACTTCTCCTGGCGGCAGCCCTCCGACCTCCCATACTCCCGGCGACACCTCCGTCGCTCCCTGGACGATCGGCATCCTCACAGATTCGAACGCTGTCTGCCACGCCTCCACGCTCAGCCCCTCTTCTCGCCTCCCCTTCCCCTCTTCCACATTCGTCAGCAATAAATGCACCGACGGCACGGGAGTCAACCGCACATTCGCCTCAAGCGCATCCCCCGGCTTCGCCGTCAACGGCACGGCGCCGCTCTCCTCCGTTGCCCCCGCGAAATACGTTAGCGGATACACGACATCCAGCAGGGGATCCGCCCCCGGAGCCTCGACCCGGCTTGCTGTTCCCGCGCCCGCTTCCGGTTCCTTCCCGTGGTATTTCACGCCGTGTTCCGCGTACCACGGCCTCGCCCCCACCCCCACGTAATATTTCCCGGGCTCCACGTGCGCAAACCGGTAAGACCCTTCATCATTCGTCTGCACCTGCTTCTGCATCCGTACGCCCTGCTTCCCGAAGTTCAGTCCTTCCACGAATAGCCAGACGGCCGCATCACGAACCGCCTCTCCTCGTTCATCGCTCACTCGTCCATAAATCACCGCCTGCCGGTGCAACTTGAAGATCAAATGCTCTGAATCCGCGCCCTTTCCCGCTACGATCCCCGTGAAAAATGTTCCATGCTGGTTGTACCCTTCACGCAAATAACCCGGCGCTGTTGCGTACAGCGGGTATTTGCCTTCCTCCAGTCCATCCAGCACGAATCGTCCTTCGACGTCCGCACTCGTCCTGATGCCCGTATCGTCTCCCGACCACACCTCCGCTCTCCCGATCCTCGCACCCGTCGCCGCATCCACCACGACGCCGGCGATTCGAAACGTCGGCGGGGCCGGTTGTTTCGCCGTTCCCTGTCCCATGGCCCCCGCACTGCTCAAGAGCCATCCGAGCGCCCCGGCTAACCACCATTTCCACGCCCTCCTCATGGCTCGGGCTCCTCGTCTTGCACTTCCACCTGCACGTTCAGCTTTGCCTCCGGCGCCAGCGTCACCGTCGTCGCCCGAGACAGGTATTTCGCCATCGCTGCGGGATTCCGATACTCCAGCTCCCGAACTCCCCGTGTCGCAATCAGCTTGTACGTTCCCGGCGCCAGGTTCGACAGCGGTGTCACGGAACCGGGCCACGTCATCAGCACCGCCGACCGCTTCGGATACTCTTCCGAATACACCACCACCCGCCCCGCCACCGGCTTTCCCTTCTCCACCGCGTTCACGTTCAGCTCCGCCCCGTCTCCGCTCAATCTCACTTCGATCGGCTGGACCGACACCCCCGCTCCCACTACCAGGTCCTCTTTCAGCAGGTCGACCCCACCACACCGCAGTGAGGCCACGTATCCCCATCCCGCCGTCCACGTATCCACCGTGTACGTCCCCGCCGCTAACCCCTCGAATCCTCTGGGCGAGCCAAGGTCCGTTGCCGGCAGCGGTAAGTTCAAGTTCTGTCCTAATTCAGGAAAGTCCTTCGATTGCAGCGTCAACTGCACCCGGTGCCCCCCTCCCCCCTCGTCTTGCAGTCTCACCGCAACGCTCGTCCCCCCGCCCAGCAACAGCACCACTCCCGCAATGTCGGAATTCACATCGACTGTCATCTGCCCGATCAGTTCTCTCAACCGCCTGCCACGCAGGCCCACGTTCGCCGTATCACTTTGCTGCGCCGCCGCCCTCAGCAGATACTTGCCCGGCGGTACACCTGAGACTCGAAACTCTCCCGTCTTCGGAAATATTTCGGTTCGTCCGTGATCTCCGGAATCCTCTTGCGCCCCAAGCAGCGAGATTTGAAACGCTTCACCCGCCGGCACTCCCCGTACAACTCCCGAAATCTCATGCAGCCGCACCGGCTCTAACCTCTCTTGAATCGGGACTGTCGCTCCGGCTCGGAGCGCAATCGGGCTGGCCATCGCGGCGCTCACTCCGCCAGGGTAGTATTGCGTTCCGTACGAACCATCCTTTTCTTGTTCTTGTCCTCGGTTTCCTCGGCGAACTCGCGCCGGCTCGGCATTCCGGTTGATAACGAGGCTCGTGTCTCGACGGTCCATGAACTTCAGCAGGTAGTCCCCTGGCGTTAAGTTGGCGATCCGGAAATTACCCTCGTCGTCGGTCAGCGCCATCCATTGCCCGCCGTTTAGCAATCTCCTTGTCCCGTTCTGAACCGTCCACCGCTCCGCCCCCACCTGAATTCCCTCGATCGGTTTGCCTTCTTCATCCGCCACGCGCCCGTAAATTACGCCCTCTGGCGTCAGCTTCAACACTGTTTCGCCGTTCCCCGGCACCATTACGGGCCCGTTCAAGTCCGCTCGCTCTACTCCCAAGTCGCGTTCGTTGAAGTATCCCGGCTTCCGCGCTATCACCGTGTAGTTTCCCCGCATCAACTCTTCAAAGGCGAAGCTCCCGTCCAAAGACGTAAACTGCACTTTCTTTCCGTTTGCGAATAACTCCACCAACGCCCCACCCACTGGCTCCCCCGTCACCACATCGATCACTCGCCCCCGCAGTTCGAACTTCTCTGGCTCTCCGAATCCTTGTGCACGCACACCCGTGCCTGCACCCAAAAACACCAAGGCCGCCAGAGTGGACTGGATCCCTCTCACCAATTCGCCTCTCGACCGTTACCCTATCATTGACGTGCCGCTACGGAATACAGGTTGCACGGTGCCCGAAGGGCTTCATTCAGTTGTCGTCTAGGAATACTTCTCAGGAAGGAAAGGCTGCTTGTACAACCAGGAAGGACGCTCTATTTCCTGTTTCCAGTGGCTCTCAATTCATTCCCCCCGCCTCCGGCTTCGACTGAAACCGTCGCAGCGGCTTCGCCCCTGGTGCTGGAAACGCCATGCTCCAGAAATTCTCTCCGCGTTCCACAAATTCGAACGCACCGAGAATCACTCCGTCTCTTTCTCGCACCGACACCATGCGCGCTGTCGCTTTCCGCATGTTGTATTCGTTCATTACATGGAATACCTGGCCAACGGCCAGTTTTTGCTCCAACTGCACCATCCCGCCGTGCTCCGCTACGCTCGTCGTTTTCGTCCAGAACTTGAACTTCTCTTGGTTTTCCGTTTCGCCGTACACCAACACGTTCATGGTCATCGACGATCTCGTCGTTCGTCGCCGCTCAATGCTTCGAAAGTGCAATATCGACATTCCTCGACCTCGCCCTGTCTTTGTAGCCATCCTGCTGCCGGGGCCCGGGAGCCCGTATCTTACACGCCCGCCGCTTCAGTCAAAACCTAAATGCTGTTCAGCGACACTTCCATCCTAGCGACGAAAAGACACACCCAGAAATAGGGTTTCCGTACCATTTTGGAACCACCCCCCGGCTGGTACTCTCGTCCTATTCGGTCCCGAAACCTACACGTCTTCCAGGATGCTCAAAAAGACCGGCAGTCCCCGCACCACATTTCGGATCCGCTCCCGCGTATCCTCGCTTAGCCCCAGGAACTCGAAACCATACATCGCCCCGTGCTTCCTCCTGACGATGGCCTGTACCCTCTGCCCAGCGATTGCATTCACCTCGACCTTTTCCCCAATTGTCATCATGTTCGCCGTAGCAGCAGACATTCCCCCCTCGCTCAACTCGAACATCATCGCATCGACATCCAACCCCTTATCCCGACGAATTTCCACTCTGGCGCTGAACCGGTGCCGGGTAAACTTCCTCCGCTCTGCACCCTCACCCGCGACCTTCGTAGCCCCTTCCTTCAGCGGCTGCCCTTTGTTATCCATGGGCACGAAGATCTTCATATTTCTCTTATTCTCCCGGCCCCCTCTCCACCGACACTCCACCCACCGAGGCCTTCCCACTTCCCCCGCAATTCACTCTCCTGCTTAAGGCTTATCGGCCTTTTGGTCTCTTTGCTAGAATCCCGTCCCTTATCTTCAGGTTTCGCTCCAAATGTTCTGGTTCCGCGCGCCTGCCTCTTCGTACCGAGTGTTTCGAAGCGGAACGTTCTCCCCAAATCCTTCCGAAGCGAACAGCCGTAACCCCTTCCAGAACTCCTCCCAACTCTCCCGCAATTCTCGGCACACGAAAATATCCGGATTCTCTATTGTCTCCTCGTTCGCCACGCCATAGCGGTTCCACGGGTGCGCCACCAACTCGCACGACGCAAAGTGCATTTCCAGGAATTCTCGCGTATATCCCACAACAATCAGCGTTTCCGGCGGCGGATTCCCGTAGCCTCGTTCCCACGACGAGTTGACGCCGCTGATGGCTCGCGGCAAACCATATTTCTCTCCATACAGGTTCAGCGCACCCATCTCCCCGTAATTCCTTGCCAGAATCCCCAGCCTCCCCCTCTCCCCCTCCGGCAATCCGTCTCTCACCCTTGCCACCGTCTCCGTCAACTCTTCCCAACCCAGTTCTTCCGGCAACACCGTGTCCACCTGCGCAGCCATCTTCCACCACCACGAGTTCACCGGCATGATCGGAAGAGCCACGCACCCCGCCACGATCGCATCCACCACCAGCATCACCGGCAGCCACTTCCTCATCATGCTGGCCAGCTTGAGGCTAGTCCCTCGCACCTGGCTTCGCGACCCGCCTCTCACTCGCCACTGTTTCTCAGCCCACACTGCTCCCCCCGCGTACAACATCGGATATGCCGGCGCCAAGTAGTAGTCCCTCCCCCTCATCACCACCAGAACCACCAGCGGCACCAGATACATCCAGCCGATCACGCGCCACTGCTCGCCGTCCTCGTCGAAGAAGTAGAACCACAATCCTGCCGCCGCCAAGGGGAAGGCCAGCAGCGTCAACTCGAGTTGCCCCGGCAAAAACCAGTTCGTCAGCCCCTCCTTCACGTCTCGCTCATGCAAAAACCGTAGAAACTCGATTGACGGAAATCCCCGCTCCCATTGCCACCACACATTCGGCGCCCAAACCGCCATTGCCACCAGCACGCCGGCCCACAACCACCCACTCCGCAAATACCGCCGCGCTCGCGTCGCTACCACGCCGGCCACCACCCCCAGTGCCAGCACTCCCATCGTCCATTTCGCCAGCATCCCCAGTCCAATCCCCAGCCCCACCACCACCCACCACTTCGCGCTGGAGTTCGTTCCCGTCGATTCGCCCTCGAGCACCCGCACCACGGCGTACGCCACCAGCACCCAGCACACATAGTCGAACGAGATGTACTGCATCAGCGCTCCGCCACCCAGACAGAACGGCACGCCCGCCGCCGCAGCCACAACCTGCGCCCACCTCCCCCCGCCCTGCGCTTTCGCCGTCATTCCTGCAAGCACCAGCGCAAGCGCTTGCGCCACGGCCGCAAACAAACGGAATCCCACCAGTGAAGTCCCAAACAACTTCAGCGCCACGCACCCGAAGAATGCAGTCATCGGCGGATACTGCACATAACCCCACGCCAGATGCCGCGCATCCTCCAGCGCCATCAACTCGTCGCGATTGAACCCATACCTCCATCCTGTCGCCACGTGCACGATTACCGTCCCCAGCGCAATCGCCCACACCCCCGCCATCCCTGTCTTCCACCACACATTCCGCTCCATGCTGCTTGCGCCGTTGCCGCTCACGCTTGCATCTCCATCAACACCGTTCCCGCTTCAACGCCCGCATCGCGCCTTCTATCTTCTTGCCTCCGCTCCCTACCTTTGCCACAATGCCTCCCGATGAACACCAAGACCCTGCTCGCCCTCGCGCTTTTCGCCTTCCCGATCGTAACCTCAGCCCAATCCACTTCACCTGCCGGCACTCCGCCCTATCTCGATTCGTCGCTCCCGATCGATGCTCGCGTCAGTGACCTCGTCTCTCGCATGACGCTCGAAGAAAAAGTATCCCAGATGCAAGACGTTGCTCCCGCCATCCCCCGTCTTCAGGTCCCCGCCTACAACTGGTGGAATGAGGGCCTCCATGGCGTCGCTCGCGCCGGCGTCGCCACGGTTTTCCCGCAGGCCATCGGCCTTGCCGCCACTTGGGACACCGACCTTCTCCATCGCGTCGCCGACGTGATCTCTACTGAGGCGCGCGCCAAATACAATGACGCCCAGCTCCATAACAATACCGCCCGCTACTACGGCCTCACTTTCTGGTCGCCGAATATCAACATCTTCCGCGACCCTCGCTGGGGACGCGGCCAGGAGACCTACGGCGAGGATCCCTTTCTCACCGCGCGTCTCGGCGTGGCATTCGTCACCGGACTCCAGGGGGATAATCCGCGCTACCTCAAAACCGTCTCTACCCCGAAGCATTACGCGGTCCACTCCGGCCCGGAAACCCTGCGCCATCGCTTCAATGTTCCCGTTTCTCTCCACGATCTCTACGACACCTACACGCCAGCTTTTCGCGCTACCGTCGTGGACGGCCACGCCGACTCCGTCATGTGCGCCTACAATTCCGTTCGTGGCGAGCCCGCCTGCGCCAGTCAGCTTCTGTTTGATCTTCTCCGCAATCAGTGGGGCTTCAAAGGTTACGTCGTCTCCGACTGCTGGGCCATCTCCGACCTCTACCAGGGCCACGATTTTACGCTCTCTCTCGACCAGGCCTCCGCTCTCTCCGTCAAAGCCGGCACCGATCTTTCCTGCGGCCCGGAATTCAACATTCTCACTCACGCCGTCCGCGATCGCCTGCTCTCCAGCGAGGACATCGACCGTGCCGTGAAGCGTCTCTTCGAAGCGCGCTTCCGTCTTGGCCTGTTTGATCCTCCCGCCAACCTTCCGTGGTCCAAGCTCAACCTCGCCGATGTCGACACGCCCGCGAATCGCAAACTCGCTCTCGACGCCGCTCGCGCTTCCATCGTCCTCCTCAAGAACGATCGCAACGCCCTTCCTCTCAACGCCCCCAGAATCAAATCGATCGCCGTGGTTGGCCCCAATGCTGATTCTCTCGACGTCCTCCTCGGCAATTACAACGGCACCCCTTCTTCCTACTCCACCATCCTCTCCGGCATTCAAAAACGCTTCTCGGGCGCCAAAATTAACTACGCCATCGGCGCTCCTATGACCGAAACCCGCGCCGTCCCTGTTCCCTCTTCGGCTCTCCGCAGCGGAACCTCAGCGACAGAATCAAAGCTGGGCCTCACCGCCGAATTTTTCCTAAATCCGAATCTCACCGGCGCATCCGCCTACACCCGCGTCGATCCCAATGTCGACTTCCTCTGGAACAACATTCCTCCCGCCCCGGGCGTCCCCGCGGAAGGCTATTCGATCCGCTGGTCCGGCTCGCTTGTCGCTCCCGTCGATGGGGAATACCGTCTCGGAGCTGCCTCCGATGGCGGCTTCCGTGTCTACCTCGACGGCAAACTCCTCATCGACGACTGGACTCTGTACGGCCAGCGGGGCGAACGTTCCTTCACAGTTCCCGTCCATCTTCAAGCCGGTCATTCCTATTCCGTCAAATTCGAATACTTCCGCCGTTTCCGTGAATCCTTCGCCCGCCTGCTCTGGCTTCCTCCGAATCTCGAGGACGAAGCCGTGGCTGCTGCCCGCAAGTCCGATGTGGTCATCGCGGTCGTCGGCATCAGCGCCGATCTCGAAGCCGAAGAGCGTGACAATTCCGATCCCGGCTTCTTTGGCGGAGACCGTACGGACATCGACCTTCCCCGCACTCAGGAACATCTTCTCCAATCTCTCGCCGCCACCGGCAAACCTCTCATCGTCGTCCTCACGAGCGGCTCCGCCATCGCTCTCAACTGGGCTAACGACCACGCGAATGCCATTCTCGCTGCCTGGTATCCCGGCGAAGAAGGCGGCAATGCCGTCGCCGACGTTCTCTCCGGCGATTACAACCCCGCCGGTCGCCTTCCCGTCACTTTCTACAAGTCCGTCGCTCAGCTCCCGCCCTTCACCAGCTACTCCATGGCCAATCGCACGTACCGCTACTCCACCGAAACTCCTCTCTATCCCTTTGGCTTCGGTCTCTCCTACTCTTCTTTTTCGTATTCGGAACCCAAAGCCGTCAGTGAACAGTTGAGCGCCGCCGCATCTTGGGCAGTCTCTGCGAGAGTCACCAATACTTCAGCGATTCCCGGCGAGGAGGTCGTTCAACTCTACATCTCGCATCCCAGCGTTGACGGCGCGCCCATTCGCTCCCTCGTTGGTTTCCAGCGAATCCACCTCGACGCCCACGCCTCCCAAACCGTTACCTTTACTCTCACCTCGCGGGAACTTTCCGTCGTCGCAGCCGACGGCACACGCTCCGTTCCCGCCGGTACCGCCGACCTTTGGATCGGCTCCTCTCAACCAAACGCCCCCAGCAAGTCCGGCGCGCCTCTTCAACTCAACGTCACCGCTTCCACCCCGGTCCCTAACTGACCCACGGCTCTGTCGGGTGTACGACGGCACCTTCTTGCATGTGCGGCCCCGCAGGAGCCCGTTTTGCGCAGCCTCTGTCAGGGCCGCTGTCACGCCGCTGGGCGTCTTCAGCGAAAGGACTCAACCGCACGGTCTTACCTCTCCCTCAAGCTCGCCTATAGGGGTGGCCTTACGGCGACTCTTTTCGTCACACGCCACTTCTTCTTGACCCTTCCCTCATCTCCAGTGTCTAATCCACGACATGATTAAAGTTTCGGTCCTCTATCCCAATCAGTCCGGCAATCATTTCGATATCACCTACTATTGCGAAAAGCACATCCCTCTTGTCCATCAGCTCGTCGGCCCCGCCCTCCGCGAGTCCGCAGTCGACCAGGGCCTTTGCGGCATGATGCCGAATACGCCTCCGCCCTATCTCGCCATCGGCCACCTTTATTTCGATTCCCTTCAGGCCTTTCAGGAGAATTTTGGCCCTGTCCTCCCTCAGATCGTCGCCGACCTGCCTCACTTCACCAATGCCCAGCCGCTCGTCCAGATCAGTGAGGTCAAGCTGCAGTCCTGACTTCCCTCGCTTTTTCTGTTAACCACCCAAGGAACTTTATCGTCTATACCCTCGTACCTATAGAGCTGGGCCTCCTGCCCGCTCAGCATTTGTGTATTCACATATGCCCAACGATCGCTCATCCCGTTTCCGCTTCGGTCCCTTCGAAGCCGACTTGCACACTCACGAACTCTTCAAGCACGGCACCCGGCTCAAGCTTTCAGGTCAGCCCTTCGATATCCTCGTGATTTTCCTCGCCGCACCGGGCCGCCTCGTCACTCGTGAACAGCTTCGCGCCGAACTTTGGCCGTCCGACACTTTCGTGGATTTCAATCACGGCCTCAACGCCGCTATCAACAAACTCCGCGACACTCTCTCTGATTCCGTCGATTCGCCGCGATACATAGAGACACTCCCTCGCCGAGGCTATCGCTTCATCGCAAAGGTTGAGCTCCTGGCGCCTTCCCCTACAGGGGCTGCGATTTCTGGCGTTAATGTTCCCGGAGCGGGCGTTAGAGATTTTTCTCTGGCAGCCGATTACAGTCAACAAGCCGCTGTCGCTTCCGGGGAACTTTCTCCTCCCGACGTCAACTCACTTGCCTCGAGATCGACCTTTGCCGCTCATCCCTATCTCATCGCGGCTTGCCTTGCTGCCATCCTCCTCCTCGCCGCTACACTGCTCCTTCAGAAAGTCTCTTTCACCGCCAATCGCCACGATTCCTTCACCGCCGTTCAGCGCATCCGTCCGCTCACCAATCTCACCGACGAAACCAGCGAACCGGCGCTCTCTCCCAACGGGATCTACGTCGCCTTCGATCGCTTCGGTGCTCGCCCTGAAGCCTCCGGTATCTTCGTCCAGACCACGGGCGCTGACGAACTTCTTCAGCTCACCAGCGATCCCCGCGATGGTTTCCCGGCATGGTCTCCCGATTCCCGTTCCATCGCTTTTACGCGTGCCAATGACCGCGAAGAACGCGATCTCTCCATTTTCATCGTTCCCTTTAC
>Ga0335082_10000854_pt1 | contig 32025 bp, 29 predicted proteins | sample Lox_Sample_41_FD_206718 | JGI IMG/M metagenome (GOLD analysis project Ga0335082, IMG submission 206718) | Soil microbial communities from Loxahatchee National Wildlife Refuge, Florida, United States - Lox_Sample_4.1 | ecosystem: Environmental > Terrestrial > Soil > Wetlands | place: USA... | reverse complement strand
GATTGTCCCAGATAGCAGCCAAGAGAACTGGCCCGCTGGTGCAGGTCATTCTGGGCGCGCGGCACCCACGTTGCGCCGACGTTCCAATGCGTCACCAACTGGCGATTAAGCTGGATGCTGACCGGAAGATTCGTCTGCAATCCAAGGCCGCCATAACCGCGGTCCACCACCGGATTTCCGGTGGGCAGCAAAAGCGAGAGCCGCGGGGCCACTGCATACTTGGCGTCGCCACTGCCTACAAGCTGATAACGGTAGTTGATGCCGGTGTCACCCCATCCGGCACCCGAGCCGGGAAAGTCACCGCTGTGGGTGGCCGCCAAGGTGATGCTGAGCTGATGCTTCAGGGAGTGCAAGGGCCATTCGTCAGTCTGGGTGAAGGCCCAGTCTCCGGTGCTCAGTTTCTGAAAGACGCTGATGTGCTGCACGACGCCGTCTTCCTGGTTGTATGCCTCTTCGACCAGGAAGCTTGTCCTGGATGGGGGAATGGTTGAGTTCTTCGAGAGAGCGGCCGGCGGTGGCCGCGGGCTGGGCCGCCGTTCCGGCGCCGTTGGCGTCGGCCCCTAATAGAGCGGGCAGCCAAAGAAAGAGGGCGGCAGCAAGAAGAATGCGGTATTGCATGAGGAGATCCTAAACCGGATTATGAAATTGAAATTCATTTTCATTTCATCTCCAGCCTAATGCGGCGTCGAAAACCTGGCTGTGACCTCGCTCACCATCATGCGTGACGAACTTACGGAGGCAGATTCAGAAATGGGGGGCGGACCGGGGACAGAGTCAACTAACGGAAGATCGCTGCCAGCGTCTTCTGACGATATTCGAAAGTTTTTCTCAGCATGCGCTGGAATAGTAGCTTCTCCAGCATTGTGCCGATTACTCCGAACCCGACTTCGTATTCCACGAGGTCGCGTATCAGTGTGCCCTCCGAGCCGCCGACGGTCTTCGCGTCAAAAGAGTGAGTGTGCTGCCAACGGCGGAAAGGGCCTTGTTTCTGGATGTCCGTGAAATGTTCATTCAGCGAGAACTCGGTGATGATTGCACTCCATCGCTCATGCATCGGCAGGTACGGAACAGGGCGGAATTTGAACACAATCTCCGTTCCAGCGCCGGCCATATACTCGCCATTCGCCGGAAGCCGGCCATCGGACAATCGCGGCGACACCAGGTTCAGCCGGATAAGCGTTGCCGCCTGCTTTGGCGGCATGATGCGGGTCAAGTTACGGGGATCGGCGAAGAACGCGAACACGCGCGTTCGCGGCGCCGCAATCCATTGCTCGGCTTCAAACCGCTGACCCATTTCCTATGTGCGCTCTAGTCGGATGGGACCTCAGCGGAACCTTGTGAGTAAACGCCATCGCTTGTGTGTTCGGGCCAACGGCCCTACCAGAAGTTGTATTGGCCTGAATTACGTCCTCTACCCCGTAGAAAGTTGAAATTTCCTCTTGACAGGCAACTGTTTAGGAGTAAGATTCTCTCCAATAGAAGTGGTAAAAAGTGGTAAGTAGTGGTAAGAACTCAGCCCTGTGGGAGCCGGTTGTTCGAAATGGTTTTATCGCTCAAAACGCACTGCAATCGGATCGTAAACGCCGTTTGGGGCCGCTAATGTTCACCTCCCTGACGAGGAACGATGTTCCGTGGCACGCACTTAACCCGGCTCGACGAAAAAGGGCGCCTCAAGGTGCCGGCGGAATTCAAACGCCTGCTCGACGAGAACTACGCAGCGCAATTCTACATCACGAGTTGGGACGGCAAGAGTGCCAAAGTATATCCCCTCCAGGAGTGGGAGGAAGTGGAGAGGAAGTTGAACTCGGTTTCGCAATTCAACAAATCCAAACAACGGCTGCTGAAGCGCACCAGCTTCTACGGTCAGATGGTGGAGATGGACGGACAGGGCCGCCTGCTGCTGCCCCAGACCTTACGGGAGAAAGCGGAGTTGAAGGGCGAGGTCGCAGTAAGCGGGCGAGTGAAGTTCCTCGAGGTGCAGAACGCCGAGGCCCTTCGTAAGGAAGTCGAGGAGCCACTCACTCCTGAGGATGAGCAAGATCTGGACCGTTTGGGGATTTAAGGCGAGGCAGGTTTCCGGTTCCATTCGCAACGGAATGGGAGTGAATGGACAACGGGTTTTCAGAAGCGAACGACGCCCCTGGGGGCGCACATGGCGGGAGCAGGGAGTTTGGCCATGTGGCAGTTCTTTTAAAACCGGCGATCGAATTCCTGGCCGTACGGCGCGGCGGGACTTATATCGACGCAACCCTGGGCTTAGGCGGCCACAGTTGGGAAATCGCAAGACGCCTCGGCGCAGAGGGTCGTTTGATTGGCTTCGATAAGGACTTGGCAGCGCTGGCACGAGCGCGCGAGCGGCTGAGCGCTCCGCCTTCGGAGTTGTCCAGCGACTGGCCACAGATTGAGCTGGTGCATGCCTCGTTTGCAGCGGTGGCAGAGCGCGTAGCACCGGCGACCGTAGACGGCCTGCTGGCTGATCTGGGTGTCAGCTCCTTGCAACTCGAGGATGTCGCGCGAGGGTTTAGTTTTCAGGCGGATGGCCCGTTGGACATGAGGATGGATCCGCATTCCGGGCTGACCGCCGAACAAGTGGTAAACCGCTTCGACGAGCGCGAGCTAGCCGACGCGATTTACGAATTCGGTGAGGAAAGGAGGTCGCGGAGAATCGCCAGAGCCATTGTTCGGGCGCGGCCGATCAGTACAACCGCACAACTTGCGGAGGTGATTTCGGCCGCGGCCCGGCCAATGAAACAGACGGAACGGCGTATTCATCCGGCGACGCGGACTTTTCAGGCACTCCGAATTCTGGTGAACCGTGAACTAGATGATCTGCGGGCCCTGCTAAGCAATAGCGCGGCGCCGCAGGTCCTTAAGTCGAGCGGCCGGTTGGTGATCATCAGCTTCCATTCGCTGGAAGACCGCATTGTGAAGGATGCTATGCGGGATGGCGCGCGCGCAGGTCTGTACCGCGTGCTGACGAAAAAGCCGGTGACTGCTGATGAACAGGAAGTCGGTCGCAATCCGCGGTCGCGGAGCGCAAAATTGCGGGTCGCAGAGCGCATTTGAGTTTTGGTTGAAGGCCGGAGCATGGCTCAGTTAGGCCGTCCGGCAGGAGAGAGTGATGGCAGCCGGAGTTCTTTTCCCGACCGTGGCGGAGGCCGCTGAATGGAGCGAGCGGGCGGCAGTATCGCAACCGCGTGGCATATTCATCGGCACGCCGGAGATTTACTTTGCCAAAAGGCTGGACAATTCGCGAGTGTTAAAGGTCAGCGACCCCAAGCGTCGCCGCGAGATGATCTCGTTTGGCATTACGTTGTGCTTTCTGTTCCTGATTGCGATGGTCTACCTCTGGCAGCACTTCAGCGCCATTGAGTACGGCTATCGCATCGAGCAACTCAAGTCGCAACGGGACGCCATAGTGGAATCGAACCGCGCGCTGAGTCTGGAAGTAGCGTCGCTGAAGGACCTCTCCCGCATCGAACAGCTTGCTTTGCAGATGGGAATGCGGCGGCCGGCAGACGGACAATGGCAGCCGATGGAATCCGCGGTCGATCCTTCCACGCCAGTCCTTGCCCAGGTAAACGCGATCACGGTGGTTTCCTCCCAGCCGTAGCTTGCGGCGAGCGGGCTGAGTTCAAGGCGGGAATTCCAAACGGCGGTCCGTCACCAAGCGGGCCGCCTTCTCCATGTAGGCGGGTACAACTAAGGAGAAGACCGGGCGATGCGGGCGGGCCCTCCCAAGATACCGGCGCGAAGGCTTTGTATCCTTGCTGCCCTGCTTTGCCTCTGGATCCTGGCCATCTGCTTCCGTCTGGTTCGGCTGCAAGTCGTCAAATACGGTTTCTTTACCCAAATCGCCCATCGCCAGCAGAACCGCACCATCCCAGTTGAGCCTCGCCGGGGAAATATCTTCGACCGGTATGGGCATCCTCTTGCGATGTCGGTTGACGTGGATTCCGTATTTGCGGTGCCCAGTGAAGTCCACGATCCGGAGACCACAGCGGCCATCCTTGGCAAGGTGTTGGACCTGGATCCGCAGATGATTGTGGCGCGGATCAGGTCTTCGCGCTACTTCGCCTACATCGCCCGCAAAATCGACGGCGACACCAGCCAACGTATTCGCGAGCTGAATTTGCGGGGAATCTACTTCCGCAAAGAGCCCAAGCGCTTCTACCCCGATCGCGAACTGGCCGCCCAAGTCCTGGGATACGTCGGAATGGATGGCGAAGGTCTTGGCGGCCTGGAACGGGAGTTCGACGACGATCTGCACGGCATACCCGGCCAGGAGTTGGTCTCCGTTGACGCACGCCGCAAGTGGTTCAGCCGCGTGGAGAAGCCGCCTGATCCCGGTCAGAACATGGTCCTGACCATCGATCAGACGATTCAATACATTGCGGAGCGCGAGCTCGAGCGCGGCATGGCTGATACCAAGGCGATCGCCGGCACGGTCCTCGTCCAGAACCCGCGCACCGGCGAAATCCTGGCTCTGGCCAATCGTCCAACATTTAACCCCAACATCTTCAACAGCGTGCCACAGGAGTCGCTGAAGAACCGTGCGATTAGCGACGTCTACGAGCCCGGCTCGGTGTTCAAGATCGTCACCTATTCGGCAGCCATTGACCAGCATGTGGTGACCCCAGAGGACAAGGTCGATTGCCAGCATGGTTCTATCGATGTATTCGGCATGAAGATCCATGATCACGAGAGCCTGGGTGTTGTCACCATCGCAGAAGCTCTAGCTCACTCCAGCGACGTGGCCGCCATTAAGGTTGGCATGAAGGTTGGTGACGAGCGGCTCTACCACTATCTTCGCGACTATGGTTTCGGACAGCAGACTGGAATCGAGCTGCCGGGCGAAACCCGGGGCCTGACCAAGCCGGTGAGCCGGTGGTCCAAGGTGTCGATCGGCGCCATCTCGATGGGACAGGAGATTGGCGTGAGTCCGATCCAGGTTGTCTCGATGATCTCCACGATCGCAAACGATGGAGTCTACACACCTCCCCGGATCGTAGCGGGCGAGCTTCCGCCGGACGGCACGCCAAAGCCCGTGGTCTTCCATCCGGCCCAGCAACACCGCGTCGTGACCACCATGACCGCGGCTGAGATGAAGAAGATGATGGAAGGTGTGGTATTGTTCGGCACCGCCCGGCGGGCGATCCTGAATGGCTACACCTCCGCCGGCAAAACCGGCACGGCGCAAAAAGTCGATCCCACAACCGGCGCGTATTCCAAGACCAAGTACGTGGCTTCCTTCATCGGTTTCTCGCCGGTGAACAACCCGGCGGTGACGATTGCGGTAATCCTCGATTCCCCCATCGGCCTGCACCAGGGCGGCCAAATTTCAGCTCCCGTTTTCAAGCGGATCGCTGAGCAGGTGCTGGAGTACATGCATATACCGCACGACGCGGACTCTAAGCGGCAGACGATGGTCGCGTCGGCGAAGGAGGACGTGGGAGATGAATCCTCCGACCGGCTGGGCGCGGGCCTGCCGATGGCGGATGCCGACGCAGCCACTGCTGACAAGTCGCCAGCAGCTCCCTCGGCATCAGTTGCCAGTTCGTCGAAGCCAGATGCATCAGTGTATCCGGCCTCGCCGCACGCACCGGCTGGGACAGGCATTGCCCAGGGCACCACGTCGCAGCCAGCCGCCGGAGAGCTGGCTGCCAGTGGCAAAGGTACCGTCGTCCTGGACGTGGACAGCGGACAGGTTGTGCCGTCGTTCCTGGGCAAACCCTTGCGCGCGGCGGTAGAAACCGCCCAGCAGTCCGGGCTGGAGATTAACGCTGTCGGCGGCGGGGTTGCCCGCGAGCAGTGGCCGGCTCCAGGCAGCCACCTGACGCCAGGGCAAAAGATTACAGTGAAGTTTGAGCATTAGAGCGGTCCGTCGAGTCGCCACAAACCTCGTGAAGCGCAGCTATAATGCGGTCAGAAATGAACTTCCTCCAGTTGCTGGATGGCGCTGAAGTTCTCGCCCGGCAAGGCAATCCGGAAATAGCGGGGCTGGATTACGACAGCCGGCGGGTGAAGCCGGGATGGTGCTTCGTCGCCATGCACGGCGAAACCACCGATGGCAATCAGTACATTGATGCTGCCCTGAAGGCGGGTGCTGTAGCCGTAGTGAGTGACACCTTGCCTCCTCGTCCGAACCTGGCCTGGGCACAAGTCACCCATGGGCGCCGGGCGCTGGCGAGGCTCAGCGCGAATTTCTATGGACATCCGGCGGAACGTCTGGCCATCACCGGAATCACCGGCACCAACGGCAAGACCACGACGTCATTCCTGCTGCACGCAATGTTGCAAACCGCCGGGCGCAAAGCAGCGCTGATCGGCACCGTGCAGTACCGCATCGGTGACGAAGTGCTGCCGGCACCCCATACAACGCCGGAAGCCTTGGAGTTGAACCAGCTATTCGCACGGGCTCTGGAAGCGGACTGCACGGAAGTGGCGATGGAAGTTTCTTCGCATGCCTTGGAGCAGCAGCGAGTGTTCGGTGTTCCCTTCGACGTAGCGGTGTTCACCAACCTTACACGGGACCACCTCGACTACCACGGCACGATGGAGGAATACTTCTCATCGAAAGCGATCCTGTTTGAGGGATGCGGCACGGAGCCGCCGAGCGCTGCCACAATCAACCTCGAAGACGAATACGGTCAGCGATTGCTGAACCTTTGCACAAAGCAGGCGGAATTGTTTACCTACGGTATCGATACAGGCGATTTTCGCACGAAAGATCTCCGCGTACAGAGCGCCGGGGTCAGGTTCGACCTGGTGACTCCCGCCGGGGTGATTCCCATTTGGAGCCCACTGCTGGGACGAGTGAACGTTTACAACGTTGTCGCCGCTTCTGCCGCGGCCTATACACGCGGCGTCGAAGCCGATGCGATTGCTGAGGCCGCGGAAAAGCTTTCGCGGGTCCCAGGCCGCTTCGAACGCGTGGATACCGGCCAGCCCTTCACCGTCATCGTGGACTATGCACACACCGACGATGCCCTGCGTAACCTCACTGCGGTCGCACGCGATTTTCTGGCGCAACGCGGAGGTCACGGACGTGTCATCACCGTCTTCGGATGCGGCGGCGACCGCGATCGCAGTAAGCGGCCAATGATGGGCGGGGCCGCGGGACGCGGCAGCGATTTTGTGGTGCTCACCAGCGATAATCCACGCAGTGAAAACCCGCTCGACATCATGAACGACGCTCAGCCCGGCCTGCAGCGAAGCGGCGTCCGTTACGCCATGGAGCCCGACCGCCGTAAAGCCATTGCCCTGGCGATTGCGGAAGCGAAGCCTGGCGATATCGTGCTGATCGCCGGAAAGGGGCACGAGAAGGTTCAGGTCAGCAGCACGGGCTCAGCCCCCTTCGACGACATCGAGGAAGCCCGGCTGGCCCTGCTCAACGCCGGCTACGGTGCGCCCCAGCCGGTGCAGCCGGCGAAATCATGAAGCTGACGCTTGCTCGCGCCGCCGAGTTCATGCAAGCGGTTGGCACCTTTGACCGCGATGCCGTCGCTTGCGGATATTCCATCGATTCTCGCACTCTGCAAGCGGGAGATCTATTCTTTGCGGTTCGCGGCGAACGGCTCGACGGGCACGAGTTTGTCGAAGCGGCGCTCGCTAAAGGCGCGGTGGCAGCGGTGGTCCACAAGGACCACGCGGCGCGGTTTTCCGGGAAAGCCAGCCTGCTGGTGGATGATCCGCTACTTGCGTTACAGCGTCTCGGAGCCGCGGTCCGTCGTTTGTGGGGCAGACCGCTCATTGGGGTGACGGGATCAGCCGGGAAGACTACGACCAAGGAAGCCATCGCGCATGTCCTGGCTGTTCGTCACCCCGTGCTCAAATCGCAGGGAAATCTGAACAACCACTTCGGCCTGCCCCTGCAGTTGCTGAAGTTGGAGCCAGAACATGAACTAGCGGTCATGGAGATGGGTATGTCCCATGCCGGCGAGATCACCGAACTGGCGAAACTGGCGCAGCCCGATTGCGGCGTAGTGACTCTGGTGGCGCCGGTTCATCTGGAATTTTTCGACTCTGTCGACGCCATAGCTCGTGCGAAGTATGAGCTGATTGAATCGCTTCCTCCGGGCGGGATTGCCGTTCTCAACGCCGACGATGAGTACGTTTCGCAGTTTGGGCGTTACTTCCGGGGGAAGGTGGTGACGTTCGGCATGCACAAACCGGCGGATGTGTCGGCGCATCATGTCGAATCGCTAGGGCCGCTGGGATCGTCCTTCGAGATCATTGCCGACGGCGAGCGTGCAGCCCCGACACTGCCGCTGTTGGGCGAGCACAACATCTACAACGCCCTTGCAGCGGTTGCTGTGGGCCTGCAATATGGCATTTCGTTGCCGGCCGCAGCTGAATCACTGACCACGCTATCAGCCGGTGACAAGCGCGGGGAAATCATCAGCTTCGCAGGCGCGACCATCATCAACGATTGTTACAATTCCAATCCGAAGGCCTTAGACAGCATGGTTCGTTCGCTGGCGCAGCTTCCGGCGAAGCGCCGGGTCGTGGTTGCGGGCGAGATGCTGGAGCTTGGCCCCACGGCAGAGGCGTTGCACCGCGAATGCGGACGGCACATGGCCGGTCATGGAATCGATGTGCTGCTCGGTGTCCGTGGGCTGGCAAAGGCCATGGTTGAGGGCGCGTCCTCTGCGGGAACACGCGCGGAGTTCGTGAATACACCGGAAGATGCCGGCGCTTGGCTGCGGCGCGAAATCAAACTAGGAGATGCCGTGCTGCTGAAAGCGTCGCGAGGTGTCCGCCTGGAGCAGGCCCTGGAAGTCTGGATGGGCACGGCGACGGCGATTGCGAAATAGTAGTTGGTACCTGGTGTTTAGCGCTTAGGACTTGGCATTTAATCATGTTCTGCGTCGTATCTGCTTTTGGCAGTTGCTGATTGCTAAGGACAGATTTTGCTCTATTGGCTGCTATACCAAAAGGGTTTCGTCGTCTTTCATATCGGCCCGTTCCGAATCTTCCGCTATTTGACGTTCCGCACGGCCTTCGCCAGCCTCACCGCGTTATTCATCGGACTCATCATAGGGCCGACCATCGTCCGCCGCCTGCGTGAATTCCAGATTGGCCAGTACATACGGGAGGACGGCCCCAAGGCCCACCAGAAGAAAGCCGGCACACCTACCATGGGCGGAGTCCTCATCGTTGTCGGCATGATCGTTCCTACGCTGTTGTGGGCCGACCTGAGCAACCGTTTCGTTTGGATTGCCGTGTTGACGACTCTGGCCTTCGGCGTCATCGGCTTTGCCGATGACTACCTGAAGGTCGTGCACCGGCGCAATCTCGGGCTGACCGCACGTGCCAAGCTCGGTTACCAATTCCTGGCGGCCATGCTCGTTGGCGGCGTACTCAGCGCGTTGGAGACACACGGCCTCTACTCGACGCGCCTGATTGTCCCTTTCCTGAAGCATTTCCGGCCCGACCTGGTCATAAGCCGCCTGCACTATGGTTGGTGGTCGGCCATCGCATTCCTCCCCTTCATCGTGTTTGTAGCCATCGTGATTGTCGGCTCCAGCAACGCCGTCAACCTCACCGACGGCCTCGACGGGCTGGCGATCGGTTGTACCGTAATCGCCGCCGGGGCGCTGACCGTTCTCACCTATGTCAGCGGCCACGCTGTCTTCGCCGACTATCTTGAGCTTTCCAAGATGCCCCAGGTCTCGGAGGTGACCATCTTCTGCGGCTCGATGGTCGGCTCGGCCATCGGCTTTCTCTGGTACAACGCTCATCCGGCGGAAATCTTCATGGGCGACGTGGGCTCGCTCGCCCTGGGCGCCGCGATCGGCACGGTTGCCGTCATCATCAAGCAGGAGCTGCTGTTGCCGTTCATCGGCGGGATTTTCGTCATCGAGGCGCTGTCGGTCATTCTCCAAGTAGGCTCCTACAAGCTGCGCCGCAAGCGCATTTTCAAGATGGCGCCCATCCATCACCATTTCGAGCTGTTGGGCTGGAGCGAGTCCAAAGTGATCGTGCGCTTCTGGATCGCCTCACTGGTGTTTGCACTCTTTGCTCTTACCACGTTGAAGTTGCGCTAAGCGATGTGAAAACGTGACAAAATGGGCCGGGCAGACTTCATGATGGATGTCAAAGGCAAGCGCGTGCTGGTGGTGGGACTGGGCAAGTCTGGCGTGGCCAGCGCTCTCTTCCTCCAGAAGCTCGGCGCGCGCGTGGCCGTTTCCGACACCAAGACGGAAGAGCAACTCCCGCAAGAGATTCCGCTGCTGCTTGACCACGGCATCAGCGTCGAAGCAGGGCATCACGGTGAGCGGACGTTTCGCGATCAGGACCTCATCGTCATCAGCCCGGGCGTGCCCTTCGATGTGCCCCAGTTAGTACAGGCCCGCAAACTGGGTATCCCCGTAATTGGTGAAGTAGAGCTGGCGGCTCGTTATCTGAAGGGCAGGATCGTCGCCATCACCGGCTCGAACGGCAAAACCACGACCACCGCACTGGCGGGCGAGATCATCGCCGCTGGTGGGCGCAAGGTACAGGTTGGGGGCAACATCGGAACTCCCGCCATCAGCTTCGTCGAAACCTCTACCGACGAAACCTGGATTGTGCTGGAGATCAGCAGCTTTCAACTGGAAACCATTGAGAGCTTCCATCCCAGGATCGCCATGGTGCTCAACGTTACTCCTGACCATCTCGACCGGCATTACACCTTCGAGAATTATGCCGCGGCCAAGGCGCGCATTCTGAAGAACCAGACGGCTGATGATTTCGCCGTCCTCAACGCCGACAACCTGCCGAGCGCAGCTATGGCAGCGCAAGCGAATGCTCCGGTGTACTGGTTCAGCCGGATGAAGGAAGTCGAACGCGGAGCTTTCACCCGCGCCGGGCACATTTTGTGGCGCGAGGGCAAGACCGAACGCGAAATCATGCCGGTCAGCGAGATTTCGCTGAAAGGCTCGCACAATGTCGAGAACGCGCTCGCTGGTGTTTGCGTGGGAATGCTCGCCGGCATCGAGCCCGCGCAGATACTCAAAGCCATCGCGGCTTTCAAGGCCGTTGAGCACCGGCTGGAATATGTCGACACGGTTGGCGGAGTCGAATATTACAACGACTCCAAGGCAACCAACGTTGACGCCACCATCAAAGCTCTCGAATCATTTCCCGGCAGGATCCACCTCATTCTCGGCGGGAAGGACAAGGGCAGCGATTACAGCCTGCTGAATACGCTGCTGAAGGCGCGCGTGAAGCGCGTGTACACCATCGGAGTCGCGGCGGCGAAGATCGAGTCGCAAGTGAAAGGCACCGAAGTTGTCCGCGCTGGAACGCTGTCTGTTGCAGTGAAGCTTGCCGGTGAATCGGCGACACCGGGGGATGTGGTCCTGCTGGCGCCGGCCTGCGCCAGCTTCGACCAGTTCGACAGCTATGAGCATCGCGGCCGGGTCTTCAAGGAACAAGTACGGAAACTGTCCGCGAGGGAGCGGGAGCCAGTGCCAAGCGGCACGCGTGGAGACAGGGTCTAATGGCCAAGCGCGTCAGCGTGGACAAGTGGCTGTTTACCGTTACGCTGCTGCTTGTTTTTATCGGGCTGGTGATGGTCTTCAGCGCCTCCGCGGTCATGGCGAAGGTGCACTTCGGTTCGCCCTACGGTTTTCTGCTGCGGCAGATGGCCTGGGCCGCGGCCGGCATTGCGGCCATGGTCATCATCATGAACGTTAATTACAACGTCTATCGCCGGCCTGCGGTTGTGTTCACATTTCTAGGCTTGACCTGCCTGCTGTTGATCGTCGTCTTCCTCTTCCGCGACTCCCACAACACCCACCGCTGGATCAAGTTTGGCGTCCTCTCATTTCAGCCCTCGGAGCTGGCAAAGCCCGCGCTCATCCTCTACATTGCCTACTTCCTGGAGTCGCGCTGGCAGCAGATTACCGACTGGAAGCATGTGCTCGTACCCGCCGCTGCGCCGACCGTTCTTCTCGCCCTGCTCATCGTGAAGGAACCCGATCTGGGTACAGCGATTGCCTGCATCGCAATCTCCGCTTCGATCCTGTTCGTAGCGGGCATGAACCTGCGCTATCTCTGGGTCGCGCTGGCTGCGTCGGTCTTGCCGCTCTACTTCCTTGTGGTTCGCGTGCCCTGGCGCTGGGCGCGAGTTCAGGCGTTCCTTGATCCGTTCAAGGATCCGCTCGGCAAGGGTTTCCATACCATCCAGTCGATGATCGCCGTCAGCACCGGGGGCTTGACCGGTCTCGGCCTGATGGAAGGCAAGCAGAAGCTGTTTTACTTGCCCGAGCCGCATACCGATTTCATCTACGCGGTTACGGCCGAAGAACTGGGCCTGTGGGGCTCGCTGCTGGTGGTGGCGCTGTTCGCTGTCTTCCTCTATCGTGGCCTTCGCGTCGCCCTCCGCACCGATGACATGTTCGCGAAGTTCCTCGCCACCGGCATAACCGCGATGGTGGTGGTGCAGGCGCTGTTCAACATCAGCGTCGTGCTCGCCCTTGTTCCCGCGAAGGGCATTCCTCTGCCCTTCATCTCCTACGGCGGCTCATCGTTGTTTATTACTCTGGCCAGCGTCGGAGTTCTCCTTAACATCACCGAGCAGACGGACTAGGCATGCGCGTCATCATCGCGGGAGGCGGCACCGGCGGGCACGTCATTCCTGCATTGGCAATCGCTCGCGAGCTGGGTGCCAGGTATGGCGCGGAAGTCCTGTTTGTAGGAACCCGGCGCGGCATCGAGACTCGACTGGTGCCGGCAGCGGGCTATGACCTCCGCCTCATCGAAGCTGGCGCGCTGAAGCGGGTAGATCTTGCGACCCGCCTCAAGACACTGCTTGACCTGCCCCGCGCCGTGGCGGTGTCGGCAAGGTTGGTTCGCGACTTTCGTCCCATGGTGATGATCGGCGTCGGCGGCTACGCCTCCGGGCCGGCGGTGTTCGCGGCGAGCATGATGAATGTCCCCACCATCGCCTTCGAACCCAACGTGGTTCCGGGCGTCGCCAATCGACTCGTCGCTCCGTTGGTGAGTGCGGCAGCCGTACATTTTCCGCAGACGTGCCGCTATTTCCGCAATTGCGTCGTGACAGGAGTGCCGGTGCGCCAGGAGTTTTTCCATGTGCCTGCGCGACCAAAAGACGCCCGTCCCACGCTGCTGGTCTTCGGTGGGAGTCAGGGGGCGCATGCCATCAACCAGGCAGTGTTGGAGTCCTTGCCCGGGTTAAAGAAGGCCGTGCCGGATATCCACATCGTTCATCAAACCGGCGAAAAGGATTACGCCGAGGCGCAGGCCGCGTACCTGGGAACTAAAATCTCAGCCGAGGTCTCGCCATTCATTGACGATATGCCCGCGGCCTTCGCCAGTGCTGACTTGCTGCTTTGCCGCGCAGGAGCCAGCACCGTTGCGGAAATCACGGCAGCGGCGAAGCCGGCTATCTTCGTTCCGTTTCCCGCCGCGGCTGACGATCACCAGACCCGCAATGCGGCCACCCTCGCGCAGGCAGGAGCTGCCCGCTTGCTGCCACAGCCGGAGCTCACCAGCGAGCGTTTGACCACCGGGATCGCGACGATGATAAGTGATCGTGCCCTGCTGGATGGCATCTCAGACGCAGCCCGCTGCTTTGCCCATCCCGACGCAGCCGCCAGGATTGCGGCCCTCGCCGCGCGCGTGGCTGGCGTCCCTGGGCCGCACGCGGTAGCCTAGACTCGACCCTTCCATGTTTGCCAAGATACAGCGCGTACATTTTGTCGGAATCGGCGGAATCGGCATGAGCGGCATCGCCGAGGTTCTGCTCAACCTCGGCTACAAGGTTTCGGGCTCCGATCTGAGGCTCTCGCCGGTGACCAGCCGTCTGGCTGACATGGGGGCGGAGGTGTTCGCCGAACACAGTCCGGACAACATCTCCGGGGCCGATGTAGTCATCGTCAGCTCGGCGGTTAAGGGTGACAATCCAGAGGTCGCAGCGGCGCACGAGCGGCACATTCCCGTCATTCAGCGTGCGGAAATGCTCGCCGAGTTGATGCGGCTGAAATACGGCATCGCCATCGGTGGCATGCACGGCAAAACTACAACCACCTCGATGGTGGCGGCTGTTCTCGCCGCGGGCGGCCTGGATCCCACGGTCGTCGTCGGCGGGCGCGTGGACGCGATGGGATCCAATGCACGGCTGGGCAAGTCGCAGTACCTGGTCGCCGAGGCCGACGAAAGCGATCGCTCGTTCCTCAAGCTTTCGCCCATTCTTGCGGTGGTCACCAACATCGATCGCGAGCACATGGACTGCTATCGCGACATGAAAGATGTCCGCAGGACCTTCCGCGAATTCATGGACCGCGTGCCGTTCTACGGCATGATCGTCGCATGCAACGACAACGATGAGCTGCGCCGCCTGCTGCCTTCGGTCGAGCGGCGCATCGTTACTTACGGCACGCGGCCTGGTTCGGACTTCCACATCAGGAACGTGCACTGCTCTCCGCCGAGCGACACCGCTGCGCTCAGCAGCTTTTACGTGAGCTATCAAGGCGCTGATCTCGGCGAATTTCGCCTGCTTGTTCCCGGCGAGCATAACGTAGCGAACGCAACTGCCGCCATTGCGGTGGGAATCGGCCTTGATGTACCGGTGGAGAAGATTCGCGAAGGGCTGGCGAAATTCAACGGCGTGGACCGCCGCTTTCAGCGAATCGGGGCGGTCAACCGTGTGACCGTGATCGACGACTACGGACATCATCCCACCGAGATTCGCGCCACGTTGGCGGCGGCGCGGCAATGCGGCTTCCGCAAGATACACGTCATCTTCCAGCCGCATCGCTACACGCGAACACAGTTGCTACTCGATGAATTCGCCACCGCTTTCGGCGACGCCGATTCAGTTTCGGTTCTGGACATCTACGCGGCGAGCGAGCCGCCGATTCCCGGCATCACCGGAGAACTTCTCGCCAATCGCGTCGCCGCGGCTGGCGGGCGGGATGCACGCTACGCCCCATCCATATCTGAAGCTGTGGCGCTTGCCGCCGGCGCGGCGGAGCCCGGTGACATGATCCTCACCTTAGGCGCGGGGCATGTGTGGCAGCTCGCCCCACAGCTGCTGGAAGAGTTGAAAAGTCGTGCAGCAAAGGCAGTCAGCCAGGTCTGAAACGGATTTCTTAGCTTGCTTTGCACGACTTGCGCAGCAAGACGCGCGCGCAATCGCGACGAAGTTTACTCTTGTGGTTCAAATCCGCTACCGAATCTCTTACGCGTGATCTCTCTCACCGCAACGCTGCCAAAAATGGCTATAGTGAGACGATTGGCCCTGATTCGGGGCGTCGTATCCGGTTTTCATGGCACGAAAAGGTGCAGCCACAGCGTCGGAAGAAGTGATCGAGAGGGAAACCCCATCTCGCGGACGCAACTACGACGAATCGCCGCTTGATGCCCGGCTGCTCGACCTGGATGACGAGGCTGAATCGCCGTTTCTGCGCGCCCAGAAGCGCATTTCCGTGCGTCGCGGCGCGCTGCCTCGAAAAGCCGCTGGCCGTCTCAAGATTACCCTCATCCTGCTCGCGACTGCGGGGTGCCTGGCTTTTGTCGCGTTCACCCTCCACCGCTACGCCACGCACTCCTGGCGCTTTCGCATCGATTCCAGCGACAACATCATCATTGTCGGCGCCCGCAACGTCAGCCGCGCCCAGCTCATGGAAGTAATGGGAGGCGACATTGATCGCAACATTTTCTTTGTGCCATTGGACGCGCGCAAGAAACAGTTCGAGCAGATTCCGTGGATAAAGTCGGCATCCGTCCTGCGCCTACTGCCCAATCGCCTGAAGGTCGTCATCGGGGAGCGTGTGCCGGTTGCTTTTGTCGAAATCAACTCGCACATCCAACTGATTGACGCCAACGGCGTCCTCCTGGAGCCGCCGGCGAACCAGGCCGGCTATTCGTTCCCCGTAATCGTGGGCATGACCGACGCCGATCCCCTGTCAACGCGTGCGGCACGCATGAAGATTTACATGCAACTGGTGCAAGAGCTCGATTCCGGAGGCGCGCATTATTCGCGCGACCTGAGTGACATGGACCTTTCCGATCCGGACGACGTGAAAGCCACAGTCACCGATCCGCGCGGCGCGGTACTGGTGCACCTCGGCTCATCGAATTTTCTCGAGCGCTTCAAGGTTTATGTGGCGCATGTGCAGGAGTGGCGGACTCAATTCCCGAAATTGCAGTCGGTGGACCTGCGCTACGAGCATCAGGTAATCATCAACCCGGATGCGCTTCCGGCAGACAAAGAAAGCACTCCAGCCGCGGAGGCACAAGCTGATACGCCGGCAAAAACCGCAGCCGCGCAGCCGAGGAAAAAGCACAAGTAACCCATGGGAAGCCAGACCGAAAACCTGCTCACGGTGATTGATGTCGGTAGCGCCAAGACGTGCGTCATCGTCGCCGAAGTGAACGACTACGCCCTGCGCTATCGTGGGCACGGCATTTCGGATACACGTGGCATGCGCAAGGGTGTGATCGCCGATCTCGACAAGGCCGTCAAGTCAATCAGGAAGGCGGTGGAGAAAGCCGAAGACGTCGCGCAGGCGCCGGTGGAGCACGCGCTGGCGGGCGTAGCCGGCTCGCACATTCGCGGTGTAAACAGTCACGGCGGCATTTCGCTGGGCCGTTCGCGCGAGATCAGCCGCGAGGATGTGCGCCAGGCCGTGGAAAAAGCGCGCAGCATCGCCATGCCCGATGATCGTGAGCCGTTGCATTTACTCCCCCAGGAGTTCATCGTCGACGGCCAGGGCGGAGTTCACGATCCCGCCGGCCTTATGGGCCGCAAGCTCGAAGTCCGCGTGCACGTGGTGACCGCAGGAACCACGGCAACCCAGAACGTGGTCACGGCCGTCAACCGCGCAGGCATTCATGTGAACGATACCGTCTTTGAAGCGCTTGCCTGCGCCGATTCCGTGCTCCAGACCGACGAGCGCGAACTCGGTGTGTGCCTGGTGGACATCGGCGCCGGGTCCACCGACCTCATCGTGTACTTCGAAGGAGTGGTGATACACAGCGGCGTCATCCCAGTAGGTGGCGATCACTTCACCAACGACGTCGCAGTCGGCTTCAGCACACCGGTCCTCGACGCCGAGAACATCAAGAAGATGTTTGGCTGCGCCGTGGTAACGCGCATCCCGCTGGGCAACGAGATCGAGGTGCCCTCGGTTGGCGACCGGCCATCCCGCATGGTGCAGCAGCGCATGCTGGGCGAAATTCTGGAACCGCGCGCGCGCGAGCTGATGGAGTTGCTGCGTGACCACCTGCGCCAGGCCGGCATTCTGGACCTGCTGGGCGCCGGCGTAGTGTTTACCGGCGGCGGTGCGCGGCTCACCGCGTTGCTCGAGGTGGCCGACGATATCCTCCGCCGGCCCGTGCGCCTGGGATATCCTGTGCCCATCGCCAAGCTGCCGTCGAACCTGCTGGAGCTTGAGTTCGCGACCGCTATCGGCATTGTGCTGTACGGGCATCGCGCGCGGCAGGCGCGCATGCATATTGATCGCGGGCTGGGGGCGAAACTGAGGGCATTGTTTGCCAGGCAAAGCGTTTAGCGCACTTAATCAAGCATTAGGAGCTGTCATGATCGAAGACTTCAGCAAGAACGGCGAGCCCGAAGACGACATTCGCATTCACTTTCACGAAGAGGTGCTCAACAGCGCCAAGATCCGCGTCATCGGTGTTGGCGGAGGCGGCGGCAACGCCGTCAATCGCATGATCGAGTCGCATCTCGAAGGCGTCGAGTTCGTGGTCGCAAACACCGACCTGCAGGCGCTGAAGTGTTCCAATGCGCCGGTAAAGATCCAGCTCGGCGTCAAACTCACCAACGGCCTGGGCGCGGGCGCGAATCCCGAAGTCGGCCGTAAAGCCGCGCTCGAAGACGCCGACAAGATCATCGAGGCCCTGGAAGGCGCCGACATGGTGTTCATCACCACCGGCCTCGGCGGCGGCACCGGTACCGGAGCCGCGCCCATCATCGCCTCGCTCGCCAGCGAGATGGGAGCGCTCACCGTCGCGGTCGTCACCAAGCCCTTCGCCTTCGAAGGTAAGCGCCGCCAGAACCAGGCAGAGCGCGGCCTGCAGGAGCTGATTGATTCGGTGGACACCACCGTCGTCATCCCCAACGAGAAGCTGCTGGCCGTGGCCAAGGACGCCGGCTTCTTCGAATCGTTCCGCGTTGCCGACGACATCCTGCGCCAGGCCGTGCAGGGCATCTCCGACATCATCACCATTCCCGGCATCATCAACCGCGACTTCGCCGACGTGAAGACCATCATGGCGGGCATGGGCTACGCCGTAATGGGCACGGCGACCGCGAAGGGCGATGGCCGGGCCACGCGCGCGGCGCAGGCCGCCATCGCCTCGCCACTGCTGGAGGCCGGCGCCATCGACGGAGCGCGCGGCATCCTCATCAACATCACCGGCTCCAGTTCGCTGCGCCTGGCTGAGGTCAACGAAGCCTCCACCATCATCCAGAGCGCCGCCCACGAGGACGCCAACATCATCTTCGGCGCCGTGCTCGACGAGAAGATGAAGGACGATGTGAAGATCACCGTCATCGCCACCGGCTTCAAGGAAACTCCCCGGCGGCGCGAGCACGCCAACCCGGCAGTTGACGCTGTGCATAACGTTCGCATCGCCGCCGCGCAGGCTACATACGAAGTGCCGTCGGTAAACAAGCCAGGATTTTCCTCGCGCAGCGCTGAAACCATCGGCGAGCGCGGCCGGGGAACGCAGGCACCGGCGCAACCTACCTGTGTCATCCCAAGCGACGAGGTCCTCCCGCAAGGGGCGGCTGAGGGGTCGAGCGACCCCTATAGTGGCAGGGAGGGCGAACGGCCTTCGATTTCCTATGTTCCCGAGGACCTGGAGGACATCTCTGAGGTTGTGCGCCACGCCGAACCCAAGGAAGAGCAGCCCATCCCGATAGAGACCGTCAGCAGCAGCCCCGACATCAACTACAACGCCGACGATCTCGAGGTTCCGGCGTTCATGCGGAAGCGGGGCCAGTCATGAACACCGTGCGGTCATAAGAACGAGAAAGCGTTACAGTATCTCTCTGTAAGCGTCCCAAAATGGAACCGTTTTCGGTTCGCCACGCTCGTAAGTCATTGATTCTGCGTCAACGCGTTCGCCAGACTCAAGGCAGAACCAAGCGGAACTAATCATTGTGAGCGCCGGGTTGGACATATGAACGCAGTGGCATATGCTTGGCATATGCTGAAGAGGTTGCTATGGCCCTGAACGTCGCGTGAAGCTCTTCAAGAATGGTCGCAATCAAGCAGTGCGGATTCCAGGTGAATTCGAATTTTCGGGTGAGGAGGCCATCATGCGCAAGGAAGGCGAGCGGCTAATCATTGAACCCTCTCCCCCTAAGTCCCTGCTGGCTGTATTGTCGACGCTAGCGCCGCTGGACGAGGATTTTCCACCCATCTCCGACTTGTCCCCCGATGCTATTGATCTCTAATGCGCTATTTGCTCGACACCAACATCGTCTCCGATCTCGTCCGCAACCCGCAGGGAAAAGTGGCACAGCACATCCGCAACATCGGCGAAGCGCAAGTTTGCACCAGCATCATCGTAGCCGCAGAATTGCGTTACGGGGCAGCAAAAAATGCTCGCCACGGCTCTCGGCTCAGCTTGAGGCGGTGCTCGGAGCTCTTGAAGTTTGCCCTTCGAAACTCCCGCAGATGCGGCCTACGGATTGTTGCGTACAGAGCTTGAACGGACCTACTACTTCCGCAAGTGAAGGGACTGTCAGGGGCGATTCTCTGGTTGTACCTGCAGAGTCAGAATCTCCAGCCTCTGATCCAGCACATTGAAAAAGCTCATTCCCTCCGGCGTATTGCACGCCGGGAAGCGACCGTTCCGGAACACGTACCTGTGGAGAACATCGCCGGTATCGGAATCGATCTCAACGTACGGCATGCCTTCCCTGGGATCGCTATCCGCGCCCATCTCCAAAATGCCAAAAAGATGTTCTCCCATTCGCCGCGGATCTCTGAGTGTGTCTCCCTTGGGCAGCTTCAGCCTCGCTGCGCTCAGCACTTCTCCATCGCGGGAGACGGCGGCGACCAGCGTTTCAGTTTTGGGATCAGACTGTTGCACTAGGATCAAGATTCTGTCCCCACCTCCGAACAGGTGAACCTCCCATGAAATAGTGTTGGCTGGAAGACCCAGGCGGGCCTTCTTGAGGTCCACTTGTTTCAGCAGATTCCCGTCAGCCGAGTAGACGTTCGCGATTGGGACCTTTTCCAGGGCTGCATCGAGCAGAACGAACTCTCCGGAGTCGAAAACCGCAATCCAGGGCATTTCAAACTTACGGCCCAACGGCTTGCTACTGACGAGCCCGCCGTAGGCGTCGAAGCGAAACAGCGTGGGTCGCAAGTCGTGGCTTCTCTTTTGCAGGGGAGGTTTGTTCGGGTCCTTACGCTTGACTTCATAAAACACGACATGGCTGGCCAGGACGTAAGTTTCGTCGTTCGGTCCGGCGGCAAAGGAAATTACTTCGGCGTCGCCGAGTCCCGCCAAACCGGAGACATCCATCCGGGAAATCACCGCACCGTTCTGCCCGACTTTAATCAACTCGTGATGCGATTTGCGCAGCACTGTGATGTTTCCAACTGCGTCGCACTGGACCGTTCCAGGCTCCCATTGCTTTCGGTCGGCGAGCTCTATTGGAAGAAGCGGGCCTGGGGACACCGGCGTCTCCTGGCTCCAGGTAAACGTTGAGCCCAAGAGCAAAGTGAGAATGGGGAGTATTTTTCGCAATGTCCAGAACTCATTCGCCATCTTACAAATCGCTTTGGGCGTGTCAGTCGTCTGCCATTAAGCTATCAGCTATCAGCTCTGAGCCAAAAGTTTAGACTTTGGGAACTGGGTTTGCCGTCTCTCTCCGACTTTCGCTTGTCTCCTTTCTGCCCCTGCATCTGGCGCTAGCCACTAACAATCCATTACCCAGAATTGTCATCCCGACCTCGCTCGGGATGACAGTTTCTGGGATGAGTTTTTCCCAAATTGGGAATTTCCGGTTACCTTCGTTAGCTGACGCCGCAGTTGTCGCGTGACTCTTCCCTTCGTCTATGCCTAGCCTGAAAGGTTGTGGCGATGTTGACATCATGCCTTGAAAGGGCACGCCTTCAGGCGTGCCGAAAGAGGAGCTAGCGCCCGGCTTTAGCCACTGAGGGAGTTCGCTTTGCTATGTCGAAAATCGAGCACCCTCAGAGGCTAAAGCCGAGTTTTGTAAACGGCCTGATGGCACGGCTGAAGCCGTGCCCTTTCAAAACCGGGCAAATCAACAGAGCTAAATCTCGTCAACGTTTTATGGGAACAGACTTATGAAATATTCCTGTGCGCAACTTCGCCTTTGGCCGGAGACGAAGGCAAAACAGACAAATGTCGCCGCCCAACCGCGCCTGATCATCCGGACCTGCGCGCACATGTTGGAGAGCGGCCGGTTGTGCCGCCAGCCGGCGGTGGGAGGCCGCAGGCATTGCCGCCATCACATCGTGCTGCAGGTACGGCGGCCGAGGATGGCGCGGGCACGCCGCCGGCTCGGATACTTCCACTTGCCGCGGCTGCTGGACCAGCAGGGCGTGCAGGCCGGCCTTGCACGGATGCGGTCGCTATTGGCGGCCGGCTATCTGGAGCCAGGTCGTGCCCGCAGCCTGGCTAGCGTTCTGTACATGGTCGCGTCCCTGGATCGCGAGGCACGGGCCGATTATGAGGCTGTCGCCGCTGCCCAAGATCGCGCAGCGCTAGCGGCTAAGTCCAATAGAAACTATGAAGTAGTTGTCAGGCATGTCAGCTCAAGAGGATACACATAAATAGTTCGTAACCTCCGCAAAGCAAAGAACCGGGGGGGAAAGGGGTTATCAGCAAGCCCCAGCCAGCCAGAGAGGCAGAAAGGAGATCAGAAGGCGACCGAAGGGCGACGGCAGATGAAGTTCTAAGGATTTGGGTTTGGCTGACGGCTGGATAGCTGGCGGCTGATGGCTGATAGCCGACAGCATAAGTCCAGGCGGAGTTAAAATACAGGGAAGCAGTTGCTATGCAGTTAACGGTCCTGCGTCCGCAAGTCCACGAGGCCCTCTGGTGGGAGACGATGGCCGATGGGCGTCTCCACTGTTATCTCTGTCCGCGCCACTGCCACATCGGAGAAGGCCAGAACGGCTTCTGCTTCATCCGCAAGAACGAGCGCGGACGCCTGCTGCAACTGGGCTACGGACGGCCCGCCGCCGTCGCCATGGACCCGGTCGAGAAGAAGCCGCTGAATCATTTCTTTCCGGGAACGAAGATCCTCTCCATGGGCACCGCCGGATGCAACATGGGCTGTTTCTTCTGCCAGAACTGGGACATCTCCAAGGCGAAAGCCGACCAGGTCAATGCGCTGAGCCTCAGCCCGCAGCATGTGGTCGATGTCGCGCTCGAGCACCGCTCGCCGCACATTGCCTTCACCTACAACGAGCCGACCATCTGGGGCGAGTACGTCATCGACATCGCGCGCGAGGCGCACGACGCCGGTCTGAACACCGTGATGGTCACCAACGGCTACATCACGCGCGAGGCGTTCTTCGACATCTACCGCTACATTGACGCAGCCAACGTTGACCTCAAGGCCTTCACCGAGACCTTCTACGGCAAGATCACGCTCACGCATTTGCAGCCCGTACTCGACACCCTGACATGGCTGCGGCACGAAACCGGTGTGTGGTTCGAGATCACGAACCTCATCATCCCGACTCTGAACGACGGCGACTCCGAATTCAGGGAGCTATGCGGCTGGGTGCTGGAGAATCTCGGTGACGATGTGCCGCTGCACTTTACCGCTTTTCATCCTGACTTCAAGTTGCAGGACAAACCGCCAACACCGCCGGAGACGCTGCATCGCGCGCGCCGCATCGCCATGGAGATGGGCCTGAAGTACGTGTACGAGGGGAATATCTTCTCCGATGGCGGCAATACGATTTGCCCGGGATGCAGGCAAGTGGTCATTACCCGCTCATGGCACTCGGTGATGGCGAACAAGCTGAAGAACGGCTGCTGCTCGAAGTGCGGCACGCGCATCCCCGGGGTGTTCACACAGGCAGAGGCCGAGCGTAGGCGGGAGTGGGCCGGCGCGGTACTTGCTGGCGCATAACGGCGACGATGCATTCGCCGATTCGTACCGTCAGATTAGGAGTTCGGTGCGGTCGGCGATTCAATGGTTTCGGATGTCTTTTAACGCATCAATGATTGAAGGCTCAGTGTCATTTCCATGCGTGTCGTGGAGGGCATCATAGAGCGACCGCCTAAGCTCCACGGCGAATGACTTTGTTCGGATTCTTGCAGTGATCACATAATTTCCGTACGAAGTGATCTCCTCGGCGAAACCGTCAGCACGAGTTATTGATTCCCGAATCGGGTCGTAGTATGTCGGATGCAATCTGTAGGTGACTGCGTAGGCATCGTGGGGAGGCATGCCGATAAATAGTTTAATTTTATAATTACGAGTGGCTCGTCCTCTCGGTTTGCCCTGCTCATCCAAGATGAACGTAGCCAAGAGAGCCGGCTCGATATTATTCACTCGTGTCCTCACTCATACGCCTACGCTCGTGTATCGGCGTCTATCTGATTCCAATTGCCCCTAAAAGGAGCAACTAAGTCTTCATACTGCTGGTCAACGAGGCTTTGAATGCCAGGCTCGGGTCCATCGTAAGGCCAAGCTCCTTCGGCAACATTTCGTTCGACTAGATCTGACAATTTCGCTTGAATGACGATCAGTGTTGGCATCGGGTTAGGATCCGCAACCGCTCTGCGGATTTGGACTCCGAATCCCGCGCATTGCGATATGCAGCTTTGCAGAAGATTGCACTTTTTGGGTAAGTCTTCTGTCTTAACATAGAATTTTAATAGGCCCCATATCACCAACAGGACCAGGCTAAGGAAAGCCATGTATCCGCTGCCGAGAAACTCAACGATGGTCTGCTGCTTCGCATCTCCGGAGCCGGCAGGGTTACCCGACAAGAATCGCATTACCGGGGTGGCAACCCCGAATCCAGCTAACAAAACGAATAATTCAGCAGCGTAGAGGTAGGTGGCATAAATGCGCATTGGCGGCCATGCCTTAAGCCGTTGGGCGGTAACTAAGTACGGTAACATTTCGTATCTGAGCTTGCGTTCGACTGCATGCATGCGCTGATACCATCGGCGATTGAGGATAAGTGAAGAGAATAGTGGTTAATAGAGCGTTCAACAAGAAAATTCTTAATTCGCCAGCCTACACATATGCAAAGCGCAGGAGCTACCCAATCTACCGCTCTTCCCGCCCAATCCACTTGTCTACTGCCGCCGCCTCAAACTCCGCCATTTTGTCCAGCAGTCGTGCCGGATGTTCATCATCCAGCACCAGCCGCCGGTTCTCTTCGCGCAGAAATCCCTCGCGCACGGCGCCGTCGAACAGCTCCAGCAGCGGCGCGTAATAGCCCTCTACGTTGAGCACGCCGCAAGGCTTCGACTGCAGCCCGAGCTGCGACCAGGTTACGACCTCACAGAATTCCTCGAAGGTGCCGAAGCCTCCGGGCAGCGCAAGAAATCCGTCCGACAGGTCGGACATGACGGCTTTGCGCTCGTGCATGGAGCTCACGATGCGCAGATCGCTCAGACCTGTGTGGGCGACCTCTTTGGCCAGCATGAAATTGGGAATGACGCCGATGACGCGGCCGCCGTGCGCCAGCACGCTATCGGCGAGCACTCCCATCAGGCCGACGTTGCCTCCCCCATAAACCAACTCGATGCTGCGCTCAACCAGCAATGCGCCGAGCTGCTTGGCAGCGGCGCGATAGGCGGGACGATTTCCGGTGTTGGAGCCGCAGAAGACGCACACCCGACGCAAGCGCATGGCAGTTGATTGTAACGTCCGCAACCTACGCACGCCGATCGCTGCCGACACAAAAAAGGCGCGCTGCGAGAGCGCGCCTGTCGAGGATGTAACTGGCTTAGAATCCGGCGAGGTTCCGCGGACTGCCGAGACCGGTGCACTGGTCCCAGCCAGGAACGGCTTGCGCGCCGTTGCTGCCCTTGGTCACATCATAGAAGTACTTGTGATACAGACCCGGGTTGCGGTACCAGCCGTATTGCGTGGCTTGCTGCGACATGGTCTGATTACGGAAGTTGCCGGCGGCATTAATGATGCCGGCGAGCATCGGCGAGGAGACGCTGGTTCCACCCACCTGGCACCAGCCGCCGCACCCGGTGGTGCTGTACACCGCGACTCCGCTGTTGGGCGAAGCATCGGCCGAATAGTCAGGCGTGCCGCGCTTCGGGCCGGTGCGGTTGCCGACGATGAGCTGGTAGTTGGGAAGCGGCTCATAAAGACTGATGCCGCCGCCGCTGCCGTTCCAGCAGTCCTCTTCGCCTGTGAAGTTGCCGTTGGAGTCACGAACGACCCTGGTGCCACCAGCCGACAAGGTATTCGGCGAAACGCTGGGGTAATCCGGACCCAGGCCGGAGTCACCCGCTGAGGTTGAATAAACGACGGTCGGGACGGTCATCATCTGGTCCCATTGCATTTCGAGTGCCTGGCCTACACCGGCTTCGCCGCCGTAGCCAAAGCTGTTGGAGACTTCGCCACCGCCGGCCGAAGCCACAGCCTGGCCAGCCAGCCACTCGGCAGCGCTTTTCAAGCCGTCAAATGGGTCATTGCAAAACTGGGCAACGATGATCTGGGCGTTGGGCGCCATAGCGTGGGAATACTCAACGTCAAGTGCTGTCTCAACATCCCAGCCAGTATGATCGGCGCTGGGGCAGGAGCCGCAATCGCAGATGAACTGTAGAGTCTGGGTGGGCAAGCCGTACTGGGCGTTGAAGGCATTGAAGTCGGCCTGCAAAGTGCTGTTGTGGCCGTAGTCCACCACTGCGATGGCTCTCGATCCCCCGCTCGCCACCAGGGTACCGTTTCTAGGGCATCCGTTGGTTGGAGGGGTTACACCGTAGATGCAGGCCATAGAGGAAGGCGTCTCGGCACTGGGTGGCGGGTTATTGTCCGGTTTTACGTCAGGGATGAAAATATACAGCGGCGTACGAACCTTCAACCCGGGCAGACCACGAGTGCTGGCAGGCGCCACGATCGTGCCTTTGGTTGTTGCCTGGTCCTGCGCGAAGCTGCTGATCGCGTCGGCAGCAATTGCCAGTACGATCATTAGCGCGAGTAAACTTCTCTTCATTTACCTCTCCTTTGTCGCTTAGGGTTGTTGTGGCCGTTGCAGAGGCGGCCTGCGGGGTTGGCAAGCGGGAATGCCGGATACGTGCTGCACAACGCCGGCCTCTCGTTGCGTGCCGGCTTTCTGCCACCAGTCCAGAGGGCTTCTGCCCGGTCCCCTGACTCGTCGGTGGCATCCCCAACATTTACATTGCGGTTGTGAAAATCTCAGGTAAAACCCAAGCACACGGCCTTCCACGGAAACCTGAAGCTGCAGTTCAAGTTAGCCGCACTCAAGCACCCGAAGGGCGCAAAGAGTTGCAGCAAAATGCCCAACTGCTTCACAGGCACTGACGGCTATTAAGCTTGGCGATTCCGAGATTGTGACGCCCAAGACCTCGACCACCGGATCTTCAGCTCAAACGCGGAAAGGACTATAGCGTGGCGGGCGACTCTACTACCATGACCGTTTATCATTCGGCCGCCATTGCCATCTGTAACCGAAGCAAACTTCGCACATCCTATGCTTATGGAAAGCGAACGTCCTTTGTATATACCGGTGATTCTGGGTACAGTGCGCCAGGGGCGCAAGAGCTTGCACGCCGCACGGCTGATGGCACAAGAGCTTTCGAAGCGGCCGGGAGTCGAAACGGACTTGATAGACATCGCGACCTTGCCATTGCCCACGGCAGATGCAGGAGAGGCGATCAAGGACGCTGATTATGCGGCCAAAATGGACCGTTGCGACGGGCTGGTCATCGTCTCTCCCGAGTACAACCACGGTTACTCGGGCCTGCTGAAACATGTTCTCGATAGCTCCCTGAAAGAGTACGTCCACAAAGCGGTGGGCATCGCAGGAGTCTCCGCAGGGCCCTTTGGGGGTACTCGTGGAATTCAGAACCTGTTGTCTGTGCTGCGCGAGCTGGGACTGGTTACCATTTTCTGGGACGTAAACTTCACCAACGCCCACCAGCTCTTTGACAACGAAGGAAACCTGCTGGACAAGGCATTCTACGGCCGCATTGATAAGTTCCTGAAGGAATTGATCTGGATGGCGAAGACCTTGCGCCACGGGCGCGAACATATTGCTTTGAATGAATGACTGTACTCAGGAGTTTTTCTCATGGCTACAAGCGAGATGAAGTGTCCGGGTTGCGGCGCCACCATGAATCATCACGCCGACAAGTTCGTCTATGCGACGTCCGATATCGACAGCGACGGGCCGTTTTCCGGCTCAGTCGAAGAGTTCTACCAATGCCCGGGCTGCGGGGCGGCAGCGTCGCGCCCGGAGAGTCGGTGACGACAGAGGCACGGAGAAATGATCTCAGATTTCTCCAGGCCTCTGTCTCTACGTGTCCCGGTGGTTTCCTCTTTCCCCGCATTGCGCACCGCCGCTGGCTGCTTTATCGTTATCGGTTCGCGTTCCCAATCTCATGACCGACCATCAGTCGCTAAAGTCTCCCTTTCATAGCAAGGTCAAGACGGACTCACCGCGCTATGAGCGCAATCAGAAGGCCATGGCCGACATGATGGCGCAAGTCCGCAACCAGGACGAGGGCATCCGCCAGGGCGGAGGCGAGAAGGCCATCGCTTCGCAGCACAAGAAGGGCCGCCTGACGGCCCGCCAGCGCATCGCCCTGCTGATTGACCAAGGCACAGAGTTCTTCGAGTTGGGCTCATTCGCTGCTTGGGGCATGTACGAAGAATGGGGCGGCGCGCCTTCCGCCGGAGTGGTCACCGGGCTTGGCCGCGTGCAGGGCCGGCTCGTGATGCTCATTGTCAACGACGCCACAGTCAAGGCCGGTGCGTTCTTCCCCATGACCGCGAAGAAGGTCATCCGCGCCCAGAACATAGCCATTGATAATCGCATCCCGACCATCTACCTCGTGGATTCAGCCGGTGTGTTCCTGCCGCTGCAGGAAGACGTTTTTCCCGACACCGACGACTTCGGCCGGATTTTCCGCAATAACGCGGTGATGTCGGCCATGGGAATTCCGCAGATCGCCGCCATCATGGGCATGTGTGTGGCCGGCGGCGCCTATCTGCCGGTGATGTGCGACCACATCCTGATGACCGAAGGCAGCGGCCTGTTTATAGCCGGCCCGGCGCTGGCGCAGGCGGCGATCGGCGTGAAGTATTCCGCCGAGGAGTTGGGCGGCGCGAAGATGCACGCCCAGATCAGTGGCACCGTAGACTTTCGCGAGCCCAACGATGAGTCATGCCTGGCGCGAATCCGGCTGCTGGTGGACAAGCTGGGCAACCGCCAACTGGGTGTCTTCGACCGTAAGCTGCCGGAGGAGCCGCTCTACCCGGCGGAAGAGATCTACGGCATCTTCGACGGCGATCCGGCGCGGCAATACGACATGAAGGAGATCATCGCGCGCATTGTGGATGGCAGCCAGTTCAGCGAGTACAAGGCCGAGTATGGCGAAACCGTACTATGCTGCTATGCCCGTATTGGCGGCTTTGCAGTGGGCATCGTCGCCAACCAGAAGACGCACGTGCAGCAGACGGACCGCGCGGGCAACAAGCGCATCGAATTTGGCGGCGTCGTCTATCCCGAGTCGGCGGACAAAGCCGCGCGCTTCATCATGGATTGCAACCAGAACCTGGTGCCGCTCATCTTTCTCCACGATGTGAACGGATTCATGGTGGGGCGTGACGCCGAGTGGAATGGCATCATCCGCGCCGGCGCGAAGATGGTAAACGCCGTCTCCAATTCCGTCGTGCCCAAGATCACCGTCATCGTAGGCGGTTCGTTTGGCGCCGGACATTACGCCATGTGTGGCAAGGCCTACGATCCGCGTTTCCTGTTCGCCTGGCCCTCGGCGAAGTACTCCGTGATGAGCGGGGCCTCGGCGGCGGGGACGCTGGTGGAGATCAAAATCAAGCAACTGGAGCGCGGCGGTAAGAAGCTGAGCGAAGAGGACAAGAAGAAGCTGTACGACGAAGTGAAGGCCACCTACGACGAGCAGATGGACCCACGCTACGGCGCGGCGCGCTTGTGGATCGACAAGATTATTGACCCGTTGGAGACGCGTGAAGCGATCATCACGGCGCTGGAGGCGGCCGCGCTGAATCCCCACGTGCCGAAGTTCAGTGTGGGCCTTCTCCAAACCTGAGAAGCAACCGCAGATTTCGCGACAATTGCGGATTAGTTTACTAGTTGCTAAGTGCTAACTGCTAATGACTGAACTCACCCTCGTCGAATGTCCTCGTGATGCCTGGCAAGGCTTGCCGGGGCAGATCCCCACTGCCCTCAAGGTCGAGTACCTGAAGGCCCTGTTCGACGCCGGATTCAAGCACATTGACGCGGTCTCGTTCGTCTCGCCCAAGGCGGTGCCGCAGATGGCCGACTCCGAAGCCGTCCTAAGCGACCTCGATCCGCCCGACGACGTCGAAATCATCGGCATTGTGGTCAACGAGCGGGGCTTGGAGCGCGCCATTGCCACCGAAGCGGTTCGCACGGTGGGCTTCCCCTATTCCGTGTCGCCGACGTTCCTGAAGAACAATCAGAACCAGACCCCCGAAGAAAACCTGGAGATGCTGGAGAAGTTGGCCCGGGAGGCGGACCAGGCCGGGATTGATACCATAGCTTACATTTCCATGGCGTTCGGTAATCCTTATGGAGACCTGTGGAACGCGGAAGAATTGATCGAAGGCGTCGGGTTGCTGGCTGACATGGACCTGCAGGCCGTCTCGCTGGCCGATACGGTCGGGCTGGCCACCCCGCAACAGATATCTGATTTGCTCGGCCCCGTTCTGGAGAAGTTCGCCGATGTCGTGGACATTGGCGTCCATCTGCACAGCCGTCCTGATCAGGCGGCCGCCAAGGTCCTCGCCGCCTACGACGCTGGCTGCCGGCGATTTGATTCGGCAATCGGCGGCCTCGGCGGATGCCCCTTTGCGCAGGATGTGCTGGTGGGAAATATTCCGACCGAGAAGGTACTGCAGGCGCTGGCTCAGCGGGGCGCCGAGTTGCCGATTCGCAAGCCGCTGGACGATGTGTTGGCTAAGTCAGCGGAAATTGCAGCAAAGTTCAGCGGGCGCACGATGTAATAGCAGTTGCTGGTAGCTGGTGTTTAGTCAACAACTCATGATTTTCAAATCATGTCCGAACAGACTCCACAAGTGACTCTCACTCTCGACGGCGATGGTTCTCTGGCCATCCTCACCCTGAACCGCCCCGACAGGCGCAACGCCATCAGCTACGAGCTGATTGACGAACTGCTGCGGGCGCTGCAGGAAGTCGATGCCTCGTCGGCGCAAGTTCTCATCCTCACCGGCGCGGGAAAGGCCTTCTGCTCCGGCATGGATCTCGACAACCTGCGCTCGATCACGCAGCGCACGACTGAGCAGAACCGCGCCGACTCGCAGTTGATGGCCCATCTGTTCCGTTCGCTCTACGATTTCGCAAAAGTCACCATTGCGGCGGTGAATGGTCCGGCCATCGCCGGCGGTTGCGGATTGGCGACATTGTGCGACTTCACGCTGGCTTCCACCGAAGCCAGCTTTGGCTACACCGAGGTGCGCATCGGCTTCGTTCCCGCCATCGTGTCCACGTTTCTGCTGCGCCAGGTTGGAGAGAAACACGCGCGGGATCTGCTGCTCACGGGCCGCATCATCGGCGCGGAAGAAGCCTTCCGCATCGGCCTGGTAAACGAAACCGTCGCGCCGGACAAGCTGATCCAGCGGGCACAGGAATTGGCGTCGACTCTGATGCAGAACAGCCCCGCGTCGCTGCTGGCCACCAAGCGGTTGCTGAGGAAATACTCTTCGGCCGAACTCGATCAGCAGATCGCCGCCGCAGTGGACGAGAACGCCGGCATTCGCGCTACCGCGGATTTTCGGGAGGGAGTGAACTCGTTCCTGGAAAAGCGCCGTCCGCGTTGGACGGGGAATTAGTCACTTTGCGCGGGCGGCAGCCCCGAGTGCGCCGCAGCGGTTCTTTTTGGGCTACAATTGCCGTTACCGGAATTGCTCGAAATTTGAAGCCGATCGTTCCCATATCTCTATTGCTACAGGGCATCTCTTCAACCGATATTCATTGCAAAGGTCGGCCGGCGGAGGGCTGGGCTGCTCTGTCATGTCCAGAGATATGGATTGGACAATCGCTTCGATCGTGAGTTCCTGCTCGAGTAAGGTGGAGTACCAGCGAACCCAGGGAGAAAAAATGATTTTGCGTCTGCATTCGGTGGTTGCGGTTTTACTTTTCCCCGCCCTTATCGTTGCTCAGACTTCGTCCACCGCAGCCAAACCTCAAACCTCCAAGCCCAAGGCCGCCACTTTCTCCGGTGGCGCCTACCCGCCTATGAGCACTCAGGCAAAGGAACGCGCCATAAAGATTTTTGAGTTGTTCAATGCCGGTCAGATAGGCGCGTTGTGGGCGACGTTTACCGAGGGTACCAAGAAGAACTATGGCAGCGAGGAAAAGTTCGCCACGCAGATCAAGAAGATTCGTGACGGTGTGGGCACGGAAACCAAGATGCTCAGAGAAACTGTCGGCCCGACCATGCGGACTTCCGGTACTGTCTATTCGCGACTCTCCGACTTCACCAACACGCGAGGCGAAGTGGTCAGTGTCATCGGCCTGAACGAACAGGGGCAGGTGGACACTTTCCTGCTCGGTCCGGAACGCGTCCCCTATCAGGGGCACTTTGGAGGCTACAAGGACGTAACCAAACTTAAGTTGCCCTTTTCCGGCGAGTGGTTCGTTGAGCAGGGAGGACGATCGACATTTTTGAACGGATACTTTTTGTCCGACGATCAGCGTTTCTCCATGGACTTCATGCTAGTCAAGGATGGGCGGATTTTCAGCGGAGACGGCAGCGAAACCTCCCAATATTTTTGCTTTGGTCAGCCCGTGCTATCTCCGG
>Ga0335082_10000853_pt1 | contig 32033 bp, 25 predicted proteins | sample Lox_Sample_41_FD_206718 | JGI IMG/M metagenome (GOLD analysis project Ga0335082, IMG submission 206718) | Soil microbial communities from Loxahatchee National Wildlife Refuge, Florida, United States - Lox_Sample_4.1 | ecosystem: Environmental > Terrestrial > Soil > Wetlands | place: USA... | reverse complement strand
TACCGCGCTCACTCTCCTCGCGCTCGGCCCGACACCCTGACACCCCGACCCCCTGATCCCCTATCTCTTCAGCGCGAACACACTCCCGTCGAACGCGTAACGCAGATGATCGATCCCGCCCCACGGGAGGAGCAGCGGCTCGAGTGAGCCGCCGGGCTGGTCTTGGTTGAACGGGTACGTCTGCTGCGTCCAGCCGACGGCGCGGCCGGGGCGCACGTCCACCTCGAAGCCCTTGTTGCCGTGGCCGGGGACGAGCTGCACGAGGCCTTGGATGCGCTTCCCGCCCTGTGCGCGCGCGGTCTCGATGGCGAAGACGCGCGTGATGATCTCGTTTTTGACCTGGTAGACGAACATCTCTTGGCTGTCGACGCGCGCGCCGGTCGACGACGTCGCGTGGCGCATGCCGCGGACGACGAGGTCGGCGGCGCCGTCGCCCGTGACGTCGCGCGCGGTCATCTCTTCGATGTCGCTCGCGTCGGAGAACTGCGACAGCGTGAGGTACGCGTACGCGGTGCCGTTCTTGAACCCCGGCCCGAAGACGACGATGTCGCGCCCGAAGAGAAGGACGCGCTCGGGCCTCGCGTCGCCGTCGACGTGAACCTGGATGTCGACGCGCGGCCGCGCGCTCGCCGCAACGCCACGATCGGCGCGATACCGCGCGAGCAGCTGCGCCGACAAATCCCCCCCCGCCCGCTGCACCGGCGTCACCGGCTCCACCCTCGTGCTCGTGCTCGTGCTCGTACTCGCGCCCGTGCTCGTAGTCGTGCTCGTGCTCGCCCGCGCCACCCCCGCCTGCGCGACCTCGCGCGCCTTCACGAACGTCTTGCCGTCGAAGCGGAACGTCTGCGACTTCACCTGCCCCCACGGAAGGAGCACCGGCTCGGTGTCGCTCGCCGTCGGCTCGTTGTAGCTCGTCGCGTCCCAGCCGGTCGCGCGATCGTAGGTCACGTCGATCTCGCCGCGGCCGAGGCGCGCTTCGTTCGCGACGCGTTTGTCGCCGGACGAGACCGCGACCTCGTGCGAAAAGACCGACGTGGGCTCGTCGGTGAAGAAGGTCCACACGTCCACCCATTCGCGCGTCGTCGCGCCCGCGAACTTCCGGTGGATGACGAGGTCGCGATGCCCGCGCCCCGTGACGTCGCGCGCCTCGAGGCCGGTCACCTCGGCGCCGAGATCGCGGTAGAAGAACTCCTTGCCCTCGCGGTACGTCGGGCCGACGATCGTGAGGTAGCGGTCGTAGACGGCGATTCGCTCCTTCATCGCGTCGCCGACGACGTCGGCGAGGAGCTCGAACTTCGGCGTCGCGCCGAGGAGCCCCTTGGGCTGGAGGAACATCTCGGCGAGCGCCTCCTCGGCCGCGGTCGGGAGGCCGGGCATTTCGCGCGGCGCGGACGCGTCGCCGTCGCCGGTCGCGAGGACGGCGCGCGTGCCGTCGTGGAAGGCGGCGACCCCGCGCAGGCCGACGCGCACGGTCGCGGGCGCGATCGCGCTCCACGGCACCGCGGCTTCGAACGTGTAGCCGCCGTCTTTCTCGGCCTCGACGATCTTCGCGCCGGCGACCGCGCGCCCGTGCTCGCGTACGACGCCCGCGAGCTCGCCCGGCTTGCCCGCGAAGAACGCGATCGACACGGGCGACCCGCCCGGCGCGGCCATGTCGAGCGTCGCGTAGTCCTCGTCGGTCGCGAAGCGGCGCGCGTGACGCAGCGTGACGCCGGTCACGTCGCCGGCGAAGTAGACGTAGCGCGCGTCGTACGCGAGGCCGCACTTGAAGGAGACGCCCGCCGGCGTGCCCTTCGCGTTCACGAGCGCGGGGACGAGCGTCCACTCCTTCGGCACGCCGTCCACGTTGATGGGCGCGTCCTTGTCGGCGAGCTCGAGCTTGAGCGTGCCGCCGCCGACGTTCGACTGGCCCGCGCTCGGACCGAGCGACGGCAGGCCCTCGCGCGAGGCGATGTCGGCGATCGAGTCGTCGTCCGCCGGTTTTTTTCCGGCCGCGCCGTGCGCGTCGTTCGCGCTCTGCGCGGCTCCGCCGCACGCGACGACGAAGAGCCCGAGCGCCGCGACCCTCATCGGAGCTTGCCCATCAGCTCGGCGTGAAAGCTCGCGAACGCGCTGGTCTCCGGCCACGCGGGCGCCGACTCGATCAGCGTGCGCGCGCGGTCGAGCTCGCCCAGGTCCACCGCGACGATGGCCGCCGCGTAGCGCATCGCCCAGTGCACGATGGGCGAGACCGCGGCGGCGCGCTCGAGGAGCTCGCGGTCGGCCGCGTCGCTCTCGTGCGAGAACGCGCGCACGAGCGCCGCCACGCCCTGCCGGAGCTTCGCCACGCGGCGCCGCAGGAGCACGCCCGACGACGGGAGCGGGAGCTCCGCGAGCTCGCGCGCCCTCTCGTGCGCCGCCTCGCGCTCGCCCTCGAACGTGCAGAGGAGCGCTTCGATGAAGAGGCGCTGCTCGCGCGCCGCCTCCCACGCCGGCCCTTTCACCGCGCGCGAGAGCGCGAGACGCGACGCGTCGAGCCATCCGTACGAGGCGTACGCCGTCGCGATCATCAGCGGCGCCATGGTCTCGGGGTGCGGGACGCGGTCCATCGACGGCTGCCACGCGCGCAAGACGCCGTGCACGTCGCCCGAGCGGAGGACGCGACGAATCCGCCGGCGCGCGAGGAACGCGGGCGCGAGCGTCACGAGCACGACGACCCCCGTCGGCACGAGGTACCGCGGATCGTTGGTGCTCATCCGCAGGAGCAGCACCACGCAGAGGCTGCTCACGAAGAGCGGGATGAGCGCGAGCGGTCGAGAACGCACGGGGCCCGTCATTATATCCCAGTCACCGCGACGGCGCGGGCGCCGAGCTCTGCCTTTAGATGCCCGTGTCCTTCTTGGGATCGCCGATGCCGTGGCGCCGCAAGTAGCCGCGCACGTGCGCGCGCTCCATGGCCGCGCGCCGGCCGATCTCGCTCACGTTGCCGTTGCACTCGGCGTAGAGCGCCGTGAAGTACTCGCGCTCGAAGCGCGCGAGCACGTCGCGCTTGGCGTCCTGGAACGTGCGGCCGCGCACCGGCGCGGTCTCGCTCGGCGAGGCGAGCGGGTTCAGGTGCTGCGCGAGATCGATCGGGCCCTCTTTCGCGAACGCCATCGCCACCGCGACGACGTTGCGGAGCTCGCGCACGTTGCCCGGCCAGTCGTGGCGCATGAGGCGCTCGAGCGAGTCGTGCGTGACGCGCTCGTACGCTTCGGCGTCGCCGAGGTCCGCCATCATGCGGCGGATCAGGATCGGGATGTCCTCGATGCGCTGGCGAAGCGCCGGGAGCTCCACCTTGAGCTGCGCGACGCGGAAATAGAGGTCGCTGCGGAAGCTCCCCGCGTTCACCTCGCGCACGAGGTCGCGGCGCGTGGCGGCGATGACGCGCACGTTCACCGGCCTGTACGTGTTCGAGCCGACCGACTTGATGCGCTGCTCGGCGAGCGCGCGCAGGAGCTTCGGCTGCACGTCGACCGGGAGCTCGCCGAGCTCGTCGAGGAAGATCGTGCCGCCGTCCGCCTCGAGGAACGGAGAGATGCGCTTGTCGACCGCGCCGGTGAACGATCCGCGCTCGTGACCGAAGAGCGCGCTCTCCGCGAGCGACGGCGGAATCGATCCGCAGTCGACGACGATGAACGGCTTGTTCGATCGCGCCGACGCGAGGTGGATCGCTTGCGCGACGAGCTCCTTGCCCGTGCCGGTCTCGCCGGTGATGAGCACCGTGAGCTCGGTCGGCGCCGCTTTGCGGAGGCGCTCGAACACCGCGCGCATCGGCGGCGACTGCCCGACGAGCGGGCCGAAGCCGGCGACGTCCGGCACGTTCACCTGCTCGGGGTTCGACGGATGGAACTCGAGCTGCGTGTCGCCGCAGACGATGAAGCCGGCCTTCGTGAGGTAGACCTCGCCGATGCGCGTGTCGCCGACGAACGTGCCGTTGCGGGACCCGAGGTCGCGCACGCGCACGCCGCGCTCGGTCGCGACGAGCTCCATGTGGACGGCGCTCACCTTCTTGTCTTCGAGGACGAGATCGCACGCTTCGTTGCGCCCGACGACCTGGGTCTCGGGCCCGATTTCCAGCTCGTTCTTGTTGCCCGAGCCCTTGGCGATGCGGAGCTTGCCGCCGCGGACCTCGAAGCGGCCCTTGGCGACGATGGTGGCGTCCACGAGAACGTGTGTACCACGAAACCCGCGGCGCCCCGCAAGGGTTTACCGACCGGGAAACGTGCCGTCGCCCACCGTCTGCGCCGTGATTTCCGTGCGATCGCCGTCCGGCCACTCCTCGCGCACGATGAGGTTGCGCGGGCGATCGATGTGCGTGTCGCCCATCGTGGTGCGGACTTTTCGCCACGCGTCGAGCGCCTCTTTGGCGCTCGTGAAGCGGCGGTCGCGGTCGCGCGCCATCATGCGCTCGAGGAAGCGCTCGATCGTCTGCGGCCACTCGTCGCCGGTGGTCGCCGCGAGCGACGGCGGCTCGCGATCGAGCTTCAGCGCGATGAGCGTGAGCGCGTTCGTTCCTTCGAACGGCAGACGCCCCGTGAGCGCGCGGAACGCGACGGCGCCGAGCGCGTACAAATCGGCGCGCTCGTCGACGCGCGCCGAGCCGCGCACTTGCTCGGGCGCCATGTACGCGAAGCTCCCGAGCGTCGCGTCGAACGCGGTGAGCGACGGCTCGCTCTTCGCCGCCGGCCGCGCGCTCCTCCGGAGCTTCGAGATCCCGAAGTCGAGGATGCGCGTGCGCTCCTCCGGATCGCCGGCCGCGATTTGCTTCGCGGTGAGCGCGCGCCGCTCGATGAAGAGGTTCGCCGGCTTGATGTCGCGATGGATGACGCCCGCGCCGTGCGCGGCGCCGAGACCTTGGAGCGCGTCGTCGATGACCGGCGCGACGTCTCCGAACGAGAGGTACTGCTCGCGACGAAGCCGCTCGTCGAGCCCCTCGCCCTCGAGTCGCTCGAACGCGATCCACAAACGTCCGTTGCGATCCTTGCCCGCGCCGAGGATGCCCGCGACGTACGGCGACTTGATGTGCGCGGCGATGGCCGACTCGCGCTGGAAGCGCGCGACCAGGTCCGGGTCCTTCGCTGCGCGTTCGTGCAGCACCTTGAGCGCGACCTTCTCGCCCGCCTTCCCCTCGGCCGCGTAAACCTCGCCCATCCCTCCGCTGCCGATCAACCGGCGGACTCGGTAGATGCCGCCGACGGTGCTTCCGATGAGAGTCGAGGAATCCGTCATTCCCTAGCGGGCGAGTTTACCACGCCGCCCCCTACCCAGGGGCACCGAGGACGCTTATGTTGCGTTTCATGCGCAGCGCGAAGGACGTCGAAGCCTACCTGACGCGACTCAATCGGCAGTTTCGCCAAGTCGACGGCGAGGGGACGTACTTGATTCCGTCGAACGGAACGCAGATTGCGCTGCGCGTGGATCCGCCGCTCGTCGTCCTCCGCGTCCACATCGGCGACATCAAGAAGGGCGACGCCGACCTCGGGCTCTTCAAGCGCCTCTTGCAACTGAACGCGAAGGGCCTCGTGCACGCGAGCTACGGCATCGACGACGATCGCATCGTGCTCTCGGCGGCCCTCGAGCTCGAGAACCTCGACTTCAACGAGCTCGAAGCCACGCTCGACGAGATCGACATCGCCCTCGCGCAGCAGCTCCCCGAGCTCCGCAAGCTCGCCCAGGCCTGAGAAGAGAAGAACGAAATGGGAATCTTCAGCCGCCTCGCTCAGCTCATCAAATCGAACATCAACGACCTGATCAGCAAATCCGAAGACCCGGAGAAGATGCTGAACCAAGTCGTCCTCGACATGAACAACCAGCTCGTCGAGGCGAAGAAGCAAGTCGCCGCGAGCATCGCCGACGAGAAGCGGCTCGCGAAGCAGGCCGAGGCGGAGCTCGCGAACTCGGCGGAGTGGGAGCGGCGCGCGATGATGGCGCTCCGCGCGGGCAACGAGGAGCTCGCGAAGGAAGCGCTCAATCGCAAGAAGGAGCACGACACGCTCGCGCAGACCTTCAAGGATCAGTGGCAGAAGCAGAAGGCGGCCGTCGAGCGCTTGAAGCAAGCGCTGCGGATGCTGAACGACAAGATCGAGGAAGCGAAGCGCAAGAAGAACGTCCTCATCGCGCGGAAGAAGCGCGCCGAGGCGCAGCGCGCGATCCAGGAGACCATGAGCGGTCTCAAGGACCAGAGCGCGTTCGAGACGTTCGACCGCATGGCGCAGAAGATCGATCAGATCGAGGCCGAGGCCGAAGCGGGCGAGGAGCTCGCCGAGGAGTACACGGGCGACGTGCTCGCGCAGAAGTTCGCGAACCTCGAGAAGACCTCCGGCGCCGACGACGAGCTCGCCGCGCTGAAGCGCAAGATGGGGCTCTTGCCCGCCGAGGAGAAACCGGCCGCGAAGGAAGAAGTCCAGGCGCGCGTCGAGGCGCCGCCCGCGTCCGTCAAGCAGGCCGCGACCGAGGAAGACCAGCTCGCCGCCGCGCTCGAAGAGATGGAAGCGGAGCAGCAGCAAGAACAGAAGAAGATGGGCCGTTGATCGCGAGGCTCCGGCCCGCCGCGCTGCTACTCGGCGCCGCGTGCGGAGCGCGCACGGACGTCGGGACGAGCCGCGCCGTCGCGGACGACGGGTCCTCGGGCTCGCGGTCGACGAGGAGGACGTCGTCTATTGGAGCGACGGGGGCAACCTCTATCGCGGCGACGCGGGAGAGCTCACGTTCCTGACTCACTCGGAGACGGGCGACATCCAGGCGATCGCCGTGGACTCCGCGAGCCTCTACTTCACGCTCGCGTCCGGACGCCTCGAGGCAATGCCGCGCACGGGCGGCGCCTGGTCGCAGCTCGCGGCGGGCCTTCTGGTGAGCACGGATCGGCTCTTCCTCTTCGGGAAGTCGTTCATCGCCTCCGGCACCGACACTTCGGGCGCCGGTCGCGTGCTACGCGTCGACGGCGACGGCTCCGTCCACGTGCTCTTCGAGTCGACGTACGCGCCGGTCTCGATCGCGCGCGACGACGCATTCCTTTACGTCGCGACGTCGACGGCGATCACGCGCGTCGACCCCGAAACGGCGGCGACGACCACGCTCGTGTCGGACGCGCGCTATCTCCAGTCCGTCGCGGTCGACGGGACGCGACTCTATTTCTTCGCGGTGGACCCGACCGATGCGACCCGACCCGCGGGCGTGTTCGTCCTGCCGAAGACCGGAGGTAACCCTGCGCTCTTCTTCACGCCCGCGATCGCCTTCTCGAACGGCGCGCTCGCGGTCGATGCGAGCGGGCTCTACGTGACCACGTCGGTCTGCTGCCTCGAGGAGTCGCCGCACGAGCTCGGTGAGCTTTGGCGCGTGCCCGCGGACGGAGCGGCCCAGAACCTCGCGGGCGGGAAGCCGGGTCAGCCCGAGCCGGGGTTCGCGTTCGGCGACGTCGTGCTCGGGCCACGGGCGGTCTACTGGACCAGCGCCGCCGAGTTGGACGCGGGGATCCACGAACTCTGCGAGTGAGCACCGCGTGACGCGCGCGGCGTTTGTTTGCTAGGGCTTCCGGGCGATGAATCGTCCGGCCGCCATCTCGCTCGTGCTCGTTTGCGCGTGCGGGGCGCGGACCGAGCTCGCCGGGACGCACGCGGCGAACGGGAAGGACGCATCGGCCGGCGACGGCGGGTGCCAGGACGAGATCATCGCGACCGATCCCGACGGCGCGACCGCGCTCGCCCTCGACGGCGACGCGGTCTTCTGGGGCACGACCGACGGCTTCGTCCGCGCGCGCGACGCGAGCGGCACGACGACGACCCTCGCGAGCGAAGGCCAGACGATCGACTCGATCGCGGTCGACGCGACGAACGTGTATTATGCAATCACCGGATCGGTGAAGCGCGTGTCGCGCGCCGGCGGACAGGTGGCGGACCTCGCGGCGAACGTCGGGGAGCCGTTCGCGCTCGCCGTGTCGGACAGTCCGGAGCTCGCGAGCCCCGCCGTCTACTATGTCGACTACGGCGCGGGCATCGCGGCGGGATCGGTGAGCGCGATCGCGATCGGGAGCGGCAAGACCGAGCCGATCGTGGCGGGCCTCGACACGCCGGGCGGGATGGCGGTCGACGCCGATTACGTCTACGTCGCGTCCGCGTTCGCCGACGTCGACGGGCTCACCTACCAGGGCCCGCTCTTTCGCATCGCGAAGAATGGGCTCGCGCGCTCGACGCTCGCGAGCAATCTCCACCAGCCGTCCAGCGTCGTGACGTACGACGGGCGCGTCTACTACGTCGAGCAAGTCGACGCGTCGAGCGCGCTCCACGGCGGCGTGCGCTCGGTGCCCGTCGCCGGCGGCGCGACGAAGATCGAGATGACGACCGACGGCTACCTCCCGCTCGACGTGGCCGTCGACGCGAGCGGCGTCTACGCGACGGTGTTCTCGCAAGAGAAGGGCGCGCTCGAGCGCGCGGGCGCCGCGGGCGCGCCGGTCGAAGTCGCGTCCACGCCCGGCGTGCAGTACGGCCTCGTGCGAACGAGCGCGACGGCGATCTACTGGACCATTCAGTGGACCGGCGCACCGCCCGCGGACGGCGCCAGCGTTCGCAAAGTATGCAAGTAGCCCGGGCTGGGTGATACTGCCGATCCGTGCAGAGCCCCCTCCCCGCTCCGGCCGAGCCTCGCCCATCGACGCCGCGCCCGAGCGGCGACGGCGCGGCGCCGCACCGCGAGGCTGTCGACGCGCTCGTCGAGCGGCTCGGTTGCGACCCGCAAAAAGGTCTGACCGAAGACGAAGCGAAGAAGCGCCTCGCGCGCGACGGCAAGAACGAGCTCCCGCCGCCGCCCAAGCCGAACTGGTGGAAGCGCTTCTTCTCGCAGTTCGCGAACCCCATCGTCGGCACGCTGCTCGTCGCCGCGGTCATCGCGCTCATCGACGGCGCGCGCAACACGAGCCAGCCGCTCCTCGTGCGCTACGGCGACGCGACGGCCATCCTCATCATCGTCGCGATCAACGCGGTGCTCGGCTTCTACCAGGAGCGTCGCGCCGAGGCCGCGCTCGACGCGCTCCAGAAGATGCAGGTGCCGAACGCGCGCGTGCGGCGCGACGGCAAGATCGCGGTCGTGCCCGCGACCGAGCTCTGCGCGGGGGACGTGCTCGATCTCGAGGCGGGCGACGCGATCCCGGCGGATGCGCGATTGTTGCAGACTGCAAACGTCGCCGCCGAGGAGTCCGCGCTGACGGGCGAGTCCGTGCCCGTCGGAAAAGAAGCGAACGCGCCCGTCGCGGACGACGCGCCGATCGGCGACCGCGCGAACATGGTCTTCCTCGGGACGAGCCTCGTCCGCGGGCGCGCGACCGCGCTCGTCGTCGCGACCGGGCCGCGCACCGAGATCGGCAAGCTCAACACGCTCATCCAGAGCGCGGGCCAGGAGCAGACGCCGCTCGAGGAGAAGCTCGATTCGTTCGGGAAGAAGATCCTCTGGGCGTGCCTCGCGCTCTCGGCGCTCCTCTTCTTGCGCGGGATGATCAAAGGCGACCGCACGTGGAACGAGCTCTTGCTCGAAGCCGTGTCGCTCGCCGTCGCGGCGATCCCGGAGGGCCTCCCGGCGATCACGACCATCACGCTCGCGCTCGGGATGCAGCGCATGGCGTCGCACGGCGCGATCATCCGCAAGCTCGCGGCGGTCGAGACGCTCGGCGCGGCGACGGTCATCTGCTCGGACAAGACCGGCACGCTCACCCAGAACGAGATGACCGTGCGCGAGGTCTACGCGTCGCGCGTGACGTACGACGTGACCGGCACCGGCTACGACCCGAAAGGCGACATCAAGCACCCCAAGGACGGCGCGGTGACCGAGCCGGGCAAGACGCTGCGCCACTTGCTCGCGACCGTCGCGCTCTGCAACAACGCGACGCTCGAGAAGAAGGACGGCGCGTGGAAGGTGGTCGGCGACCCGACCGAAGGCGCGCTCCTCACGCTCGCCGCGAAGGGCAAGCTCCCGCGCGAGTCGATCACCGCGCAGGTGCTCAAGGAGCTGCCGTTCGACAGCGATCGCAAGCGCATGACCGTCGTCGCGCTCGACGACCGCGGGCGGCGCATCGTGCACGTCAAAGGGAGCGCCGACGTGCTCGTGAAGCTCTGCACGCACTTCGAGACCGACGAGGCCGGACGGCACGAGATCGGCGAGGACGAGCGCGCGGAGATCATCGCGGAGTCCGAGCGCATGAGCGGCGAGTCGCTCCGCGTGCTCGCGGTCGCGCGACGCGTATTCGCCGACGACTCGCAGTACAGCGACGATCACACCGACGACGAGCTCGAAGGCGAGCTCACGTTCCTCGGGCTCGTCGGCATGATCGATCCGCCGCGCGAGGGCGTGAAAGAAGCGGTCGCGAAGTGCGCCGCGGCGCACGTGCGCGCGGTGATGATCACGGGCGACCACAAGCTCACCGCGACCGCGATCGCGAAGGAGCTCGGCTTGTGGGACGAGGGCGCGATCGCGGTGACCGGCGCCGAGCTCGAGAAGATGGACGACGCGGCGCTCGCCGCGCGCGTCGACTCGGTGCGCGTCTTCGCGCGCGTCACCGCCGAGCAGAAGCTCCGCATCGTCAAGGCGTTCAAGTCGCGCGGCCACGTCGTCGCGATGACCGGCGACGGCGTGAACGACGCGCCCGCCCTCCGCGAGGCGCACATCGGCGTCGCGATGGGAAAGAACGGCACCGACGTCGCGCGCCAGGCCGCCGACATGGTGATCGCCGACGACAACTTCGCGACGATCGTCGAGGCCGTGCGCGAAGGCCGCGCGATCTACCGCAACATCCAGAAGTTCATCTTCTTCCTCTTGTCGTCGAACGCGGGCCTGCTCGTCGCGGTGTTCGTCGCGTCGTTCCTGCCCAAGGTCGAGCCGCTCACGCCGCTCATGATCCTCTGGATCAACCTCGTCACGAACGGCCTCCCCGCGCTCGCGCTCGGCGTCGACCCGCCCGACGAGTCGCAGATGAGCGAGCCGCCGCGCAAGGCCAAGACCGGCCTCCTCACGGGGCGCGAGTACCTCGGCATCTCGTTCGTGGGCGTCTGGATGGGCGCGTGCGCGATCGCCTGTTACCTCTGGCCGTGGCCGGTCGACGCGGTGCCCGAGGGCGCGGCGGGCGCGCGCTCGATCGCGTTCTCATTGCTTGCAGTTTCCCCGCTTTTCCACGCGGTGAACTGCCGCTCGGGGACGGCGTCGTTCCTCTCGCTCCGCCCGATCCTGCCGCGCGCGCTCGTTGCCGCGTGCCTCGTGAGCTTCGGCATCCACCTGGTCGCCGTCATCCCGCCCATCCTCCGGCCGGTCTTCCGCACGTACCCGATGGGAGGCTACGAGTGGAGCGTGCTGCTCGCGCTCTCGATCTCCATCATCCCCGCCATCGAGATCATGAAGTGGCTCCAGCGAAGAGGCATGTTCGCGGAGTCGCTCGGCCCGATGTCGCGCCGCCGGTGAGCGATCATCCACTGCGAGCGGTGAGCCTCGCGCGGATCGGCGCGAGGTCCGGGTCGTCCTCCACCTCGGCGCGCGGCTGCCCGTTCGCGATCGCGCGCCTCGCCATGTCGAGCGCCTCGTGGCGCTCGCGGAAGTGGGCGTGGAAGCAGGCGAGCTGGTGCGCGAGCACGCCGGTCCGGGGCCGCGGCACGAGCGCGAGGATCGCGCGGAACGCGGCGTTCCCGCGGCGAATCGCGCGCGCGTTCCTCTGCTCGACGAACACGCACAGGCCCGCGTTCAGCGCGCTCTCGGCTTGCGCGCGGCGCGCGTCGAGGCGAGCACGCATGCGTGGCGCGTCGGCGAGCTCGTTCGCGAAGAGACGCTCCGCTTCGGCGAAGTGCCCGGTTCGCGTCTGGAACGACACGAGCGCCCAGAGCCCGTAGCTGAACACGAACGCCGGGTCGGCGACGCGCGGCCCGAGCGGGTTCGCGAAGTCGACGCGGCTCGTCAGCGTCACGATGGCGTTCTCGAGGACGTACGCGCGCGCGGCGTCCTCGCGGCGCTCGGCGTAGCGCTCCTCGCGCCACGCGATCTCGAGCTCGCGTTGCATGTGGAAGTACCAGTCCACGACGTTCTGCAGGTGCGCGCGGTCGACGACGAGCTCGCCGCGCTCTTCGAGCACCGCGCGCGCCCGTGCGAGGACGGGCTTCGCCTCTTCGATGCGGCCGGCTTCGATCAGCGCGTGGGCCTCGTCGTGGAACGCGCTCGCGTCAGCGGACGGCGCAGCCGGTTTCTCCGGTTTCCCGTCGAGCAACACGCGCGCGCGCCGCCGCATGTCGTCGAAGCAGCGCGCGAGCCAGGCGTCGCGGGCGATGTTCTCGTACGAGAGCTCCTCGCCGTCGCCCCACGCGGTGTAGTAGCCGACGCGCCCTCGCGCGTGGATGTACGCGCCGAGGCCGTCGAGCGTCGCGTAACGCATGCCTTCGGGATCGTGCGGGTCGAGGACGAGCCTCCAGCCATGCCGCTTGTTCTTGAACCACAGCTCCGCGCGAACGAGACGGCCGCGACGGTCGTACGCGCGCCGGATCTCGCCGGCCGGAACGCACGCTTCGATTTCGATTCGCTCTCCCTTGGCCATGCTCGCTCGCAGTGCAAGCGGGCGGCCAAGCGGGACTTCCCATGGAATCGGCGGCGCGTGCTCCGAAACGGAGCGCCTAGCGCACCAAATGGACCGCGCCGAGCGCGGCGAGAGCGATCGTGCCGGTCGTCCCGAGGAGGAAGATCGACGAGACGATGAACGGGTGCTTCACGAGCGCCCGGCGGAGCATCGTCGTCATGCGCATCGAGAACGTGATCGGACACTGGATCGGGAAGTCGCCCTCGGCGCGCCGGCGGAGGCGGTCGATCATCTCGCCGACGCTCTGGAAGCGCGCGTTCTTGTCCTTCTCGAGCCCCTTCACCAGATACCAGCTCAAGTCCGCCGGCACCGGACCGAGCATCACGGCTTGTTCGATGGGCTTGTTCTTGATGGCCTCGAGCATCCCGTCGAGCGTGGTCTCGTTCGCGTGCGGGTGGCGGAGGGTGAGAAATTCGTAGAACGTCACGCAGAGGCTGTAGGTGTCGCTTCGCTCGTCGAGCTCTTCGCCGCGCGTCTGCTCGGGCGACATGTACGCGGGCGTTCCGAGGATCGAGCCGAGCTGGGTCTGGAAGAGCTTCTTGCCGGTCGCGTCGGGGCCGGCGGGCGCCTCGCCGAGGGCGCGCTCAGGACCGCGCACCTCGCGCGCGAGCCCCCAGTCCATCACGACGACCTCGCCGTACGGACCGACCATCACGTTCGCCGGCTTGATGTCGCGGTGGATGATCTTCTTCGAGTGCGCGTAGGCGATCGCCTCGAGGATGCCCATCATGATCTCGACGCGCCGCTCGATCGGGTAGCGGCGGTGGTACTCGGGGTCGCCGGCGGCGAGCTTCTCGATGATGGTCTCGAGCGTCTCGCCGTGGACGTACTTCATCACGAAGAAGTACTCGCCGTTCGGGTGCACGCCGACGTCGTGGATCGGGACGATGTTCGGGTGCTCGAGGCGGCCGACGGTGCGCACCTCTTCGGCGAAACGCAGCACCGTCGCGTGCGAGCCTTGCATCTCGGCGCGGAGGCGCTTGATGGCGACGTCGCGATCGATGTCGTTGTCGCGCGCCATGATGACCTCGCCGACGCCGCCCTCGCCGAGCCGGCGCGACAGCTCGTAGCGAACCTTGCCGTCGGCCACGATCTTCGGCTCCTCGCCGACGATCTCGACGCGCGGCAGCACCGTCGTGCGGAGCGTCGTGTCGATGGTCCGCGTGGTGAGCGAAGGTGCGGCGCTGTCGGCGGCCATCGTCGCGTCCTTCCCGAAGGTGTCGTGCTCGGCGAGGGTGCGCTGGTTGTCGGTCATGGCGGCAAAGACTCCGGAGGGCGGTTTTCGTTACAGGGCTTTCTTGTTTTTTCGGAACGCGGCGAGCGCGCGGTCGCGCGCGTCATCGGACGGTTTTTCGCACCCGAGGAGCTTCATCGCGTCGGTGGTCGCGGCGAGCTGGCGGCGGTGCGCGTTGCACGCCGGACAGTGCTTCATGTGAAATCGATAGTTCAGCTTGCGCCAGCCGGTGAGCGCGCCTTCTTCGGCGTCCGTCATGGCTTCGACCGCGTGTTTGCAGCTCATCGGTTTCCTTCGAGCGCTGATTCGAGCGCGGCCCGCAGGCGGCCGCGGCCACGGTGAAGCAGCACGCGTTGGTTCGACTCGCTCACGTCCAAAGCGTTACACACTTCTTCACTCGACCACCCTTCCATGTCGCGGAGCGTCACGACCGCGCGCTGGGCGTCGGGCAAGCTCTCAAGGCATTTCTCGATTGCCTCGCGCACTTGGCGGCGCGAGAGGAGCGCCTCGGGCGTCTCGTCCCACGTCGCCGGCGGGCGGCGGAAGAAACCGAAGACGAAGCGCGACGAGTCGACCGAGCTGGGCTCCTCGTCTTCGAGGGGGACCTGCCGTCCGTCGCGCTCGGCCCGCGTCTTGGCGCGGTTGATCGCGATGCGCGCGATCCAGGTCTTGAGCGACGAGCGGCCCTCGAACGAGCCCAGCGCGCCCATCACGGCGACCCACGTGTCCTGGGCGATCTCCTCGGCCGCGCTCGCGCTCTTCACGTACGCCGACGCCAGGCGGACGAGCATCGTGTGGTGCGCTTCGAAGACCTCGGCGAACGCCGCTTCGTCTCCGTCGCGGAGCCTCTGGACGAGGTCGGCGTCGCTCACGTGACCGGATGATACACGGTCAATGGGGGAGCCAGGCGCCGCGGAAATCGGCGGCGCGGAAGGGCAAGTCGAGCCGCGGCGCGCGCGCGAAGCGCTCGCGATGGAGGGCCGGCGCGTCGGAGAAGAGCGTCGGCCTGTAGTTGCGGAGGACGAGCACCTCCGCCGCGCGGCGGTCGACCGTCGGGAGCGCGCGCATCGCCTCGCGCACCGGCGGGTCGAGGCACGCGTCGATGGCGGCGTCGACGGCGCTCGCGTCCCACGCGGTCGGCGCGAAGCGATCGTCGCCCGTGTCGCGCGCCGGCTCGGGATCGTTTCGGCGGCGCCAGAGCGACGCTTCGCCGGCGACGGCGAAGGGATCCATCGGCTCGCCGTTGAGCCACACGTTGTAGTGCAGGTGCGGCGCGACCCACGGAAAGCACAGCACGAACTCGGCGCCCGACGCCCCCGAGAGCCCGACGACCTGACCGCGCGCGACGCGGTCGCCGACCTTCACGAGCGCGCGCGCGAGGTGGTTGTGCGTCGTGAAGAGACCCTCGCCGTGATCGACGCAGACCTTGAGCCCGCCGCGATCGAGCTCGCACGCGACGCGCAAGACGACGCCCGGCGCCGCGGCGACGATGGGCGTGCCCACCGGGCACGCGAAGTCGGTCCCGAGGTGGCCGTCGTAGGTCCAGCGTCCGCCGCGGAAGTCGCGCGCGTAGGTGACGCGCACGGAGTAGCCCTCGTCCTTCGGCTGCGGCACGCGGTTGAAGAAGTTGTAGACGGGGACGAGCCCGTCCGCGCGCGTGCGCCGGAGCCACGTCGGGATCGAGATCGACGGCTTGAAGATGCGCGCGCTCGTCACGTCCCACTGCGTCTTGGGCACGTGCGGGCTGCCGCGAAAGACGCGGCGCACGTCGGCGAGGGCGTCCTTCGCGGGCGAGAGGCCGAACGTCTCGGCGATGCCGATCATGGGCACGGGTCGTTCCCGGGCGGAGGGGCTTGCGTGACCTTCGTCGGGTTCGCGACGACGCTCGCCTCGAACCCGAGACCGATCGAGATGCCGCTGCACGTCCCGGTCGGCGCGTTCGTGCCGTCGACGAAGATGTCCGACGCCTGCTCGAGCTGGCCGAGGACGCTCTGGGTCGAGGCGGCGTCGCAGAGGTTCGGATCGATCTCGCCGATGAGCTCCTTGAACGACGCGACGAGCTCTTGGGTGTCGAGCACGCCCGCGAGGACGCCGTGCGCGCCCACGCCGGGCGAGACGTGGTCGAAGGTGAGGATCGCGGCGTGGATGGAGAGCTCGATGTTCCGGTCCTGGAACGGGATGCGGAACGGCACCGGCGAGGTGGAAGGGCCGCTCACGAAGGTGCCGCCCGCGACGTACGCCGCAGCGAACGTGATGCGTGCGCCGCTGCCGAAGGTCGCGCCGTCGACGAGCGACGTCGAGAGCACGGGCCAGTCGGTGCTCGTGTCGAACGCGGGCGCCGCGCCGTAGGACGCGGCTTCGTAGACGCTCGCGCTGAGGCCGACCGCGGTCTGCGCCGGATCGTTCGACAAGCCGTCCACCTCGATCTCGAGCGTCCAGTTGCCTTGGTCGACGTACGAGCTCACCTGCGCGCTGGTGAGGCTGTCGGGACCGTTCACGCCGCGGATGAGGCTGAGGATCGAATCGCCGAAGCCGTTGTCGATGCCGTCGACGCCGTCGGCGTGGACCGAGCCGCCGGAGACGGGCGCGCACACGTCCGTGGAAGTGTCGGTCGTCGTCTTGCCGTCGAGATCGTAGCCGAGGGTCTGCCAGCCGGCGCCGCCGTCCGCGTCGCCGAGATCGACCGTGCGCACCGCGAACGTGAGGACCTGCGAGGACGGCGTCCCGCCGTCGGGCCGCGGCGGAGGCTCGCCGAGCGGAGGCGGCGCAGCCTCGACGGCGACGTCCTCGCCCGCGTCGGCGGGGCCTGCGTCGGCGCCGCGGAGGCCGCCGAGGTCCTCGACGAGAGCGCACGCCGACGCAGCGAGCGATACCCCGACGGCGATGATCCAAGCTCGGCCCACGCGCCCAGCTTATCAGCGTGCACGCGCGCGCGCCCTCCGCGTAGACTCCCGCGCCGTGGACGGGCCGAAGAGCGAGGGGACTCTCCGAGACGACTTGCGCGCGCTCTTCGCCTCGCCGCGCGAGCTGTGGCTCGTGTACGCGGCGACGTTCCTCGAGTACGTGGGCGTGTTCTCGTTCCTCGTGACGCTGCCGATGTGGCTCACGAGCGACCACGGGATGGACGACAAGAAGGCGGGCTGGTGGGCCGCGACCTTCTCCACGCTCATCACGCTGTTTCTCTTCCTCGTCGGGTCGCTCGCCGACTCGCTCGGCGTCCGGCGCACGCTCCTCCTCTCGTTCGCGCTCGCGGCGGTCACGCGGCTCGCGATGTCCCTCGCGCCGACGCCGGGCCTCGCGGTGACCGCGCTCCTCGCGTTCGGTTTCGCCTTCGCGACGAGCTCGCCCGTGCTCCAGACCGCCGTGCAGCGCGCGTCGAAGAAGGGCTCGCGCGCGTTCGCGTTCTCGCTCTGGTACGTGAGCTTCAACCTCGCGGGCGCGATCATGGGCCCGTTCATGATCGACCCGACGCGGCGCTGGTTCCTCGACCCGACGACGCACGCGCTCGGGCGCCGCGTCGTCCACCTCCCGCTCCTCGGCGCGCGCTCGATGACGGCGAACGGCGCGATCATGGGCATGGGCTTCGTGTCGGCGGTGCTCGCCGTGCTCGTCGTGCTCTTCATCCGCAAGGACTTCGAGCACCGCGTCGACGAGGACGACGCGCCGCCGCCGAAGAAGCCCGGCTTCGTCGCCGCGCTCCGTGACGTGCTCGGCGACAAGACGTTCTGGCGCTTCATCGTGCTGCTCGTGTTCCTGTCGCTCGTGAAGATGATGTTCCAGCACATGCACTTCACGTGGCCGAAGTACGTCACGCGCGAGCGCGGCGACTCGTTCCCGGTGGGCACGGTCTGGTCGCTCAACTCGCTCTTCATCTTGTTCCTCGCGCCGCTCGGGACCGCGATCACGCGCAAGCGAAAGCCGTTCAACGTGCTCCTCACGGGCGCGTTCATCTCGGCGCTGAGCCCGTTCGTCTTGTGCTTCGGCTCGACGCTTCCGTTCCAGATCGGGATGGTGGTCACGCTGACGATCGGCGAGGCGCTCTGGTCGCCGCGGCTCTACGAGTACAACGTCGCGATCGCGCCGCGCGGACGCGAGGCGACGTACGTGTCGCTCGCGGCGTTTCCGTACTTCCTCGCGAAGTTCCTCGTCGGGCCTTCGTCGGGGTATCTGCTCGCCGCGTTCTGCCCGCCGCACGGCCCGCGGCACTCCGCAATCCTGTGGGGCATCATCGGCGCGACGACGTTGCTCGGGCCGATTGGCATTTTCTTGGGGCGCGGCTGGATGGCGAAAGAGGAGACCTGATGTACCGAGCTTCGACGGCGGACAATCGCACGCTTCTCGTCAGCGTCGTCGTCTCGACGCACGACCGCCTCGCGATCCTCGCGTACGCGACCGGCGAGCTCCGCCGCATGGTCGAGCGGAGCGACGCGGCCTCCGATGTCGGCCACCAAGCGATGCTCGTCGACGAGGACCTCGTCGTGATCGCGGGCAACGGCGCGCTCGTCTGCTACTCGCTCGGCGGCGATCTCCTCTGGCAGCAGCCGTTCCGAGGCGAGGGCTACGGCGCGATGGCGATGGGCTTTCCGTGCTAACGTCGCCGGCGAGTTGAGCGAGCCGCGTCTCAAGGTTCTCTACGCCGACGACGAAGACGACGTGCGCGAGGTGTTCGCCGCGGTCTTCGGCCCAAACTTCGACGTGCAGACCGCGCCGGGCGGGCCGGAAGCGCTCGCCGCGCTCGAGGCGGGCGAGTTCGACGTGCTCGTGAGCGACATGCGCATGGAGCCGATGAAGGGCTCGGAGCTCCTCTCGCGCGCGTTCGCCGCGCACCCGGACGTGCAGCGCATCCTGCTCACGGGCTACAGCGACCACGACGATCTCGCCGACGCAGTGAACCGCGGGCACGTCTTCGCCTACGTACAAAAGCCGTGGGACAGCGAGCAGCTCAAGCTCACGATCGACAAAGCCGGCAAGCAGCGCCGGCTCGAGCTCGAGAACCGCCGGCTCGTCGCCGAGCTGCGCGCGGCCAACGCCGAGCTCCACGCGGACGTCGAGGTCGCGACGCGCGCGACGCCGCCGCGGCCGAAGCTCATGGTCTCGTCGCCGCCGATGGCGAAGGTCCTCGAGCAGATCATCGCGGTCGCCGCGACCGACGCGAACGTGCTCCTCGTCGGCGAGACCGGCGTCGGCAAGGAGCTCGTCGCGCAGGCGATCCACGATCGGAGCCCGCGCAAGCGGGGCCGCTTCGTCGCGCAGAACCTCGCCGCGCTCCCGCCCGAGCTCATGACGAGCGAGCTCTTCGGTCACGTGAAGGGCGCGTTCACCGGCGCGCACGGCGCGCGTCGCGGCCTCTTCGAGCTCGCCGACGGCGGCACGCTCTTCCTCGACGAGATCGGCGAGGCGCCCGCGTCGCTCCAGGCGATGCTCCTGCGCGCGCTCGAGTCGCGCGAGATTTGGCCGGTCGGCGGGAGCGAGCCGCGACGCATGGACCTGCGCGTCATCGCCGCGACGAACCGCGATCTCCTCGCGACGGCGAAAGCCGGGCAGTTCCGACTCGACCTCTACTACCGCCTCGCGGTCGCGCCGATTCACGTGCCGCCGCTCCGCGACCGGCCCGAGGACGTGCGCGGGCTCGGGCAGCCGATGCTCGAGGCGGCGGCGCGACGCATGGGACGGCCGCTCCCGCGCGTCACCGACGCGGCGTGGCGCGCGCTCGAGCGTCACGCGTGGCCGGGCAACGTGCGCGAGCTCTCGAACTTGATGGAGCGCCTCGCGATTTATCACGCGGGCCGAGAGGTCGAGCCCGAGGAGCTCGATTTGCCGCCGAGCCTCGGCGACGAGACCATCGAGCGCATGGAATCGCGCGGGGCCGCGCCCGCGCCGGCGCCCGCGCCGGGCGCAACCGGCGAGATCCGGCTCGACGTGCCGGACGCCGGGACCACCTTCGACGCGCTGGAAAAATCGATCCTCGCGCAGATGCTCTCGCGCCACGGCGGAAACCAGTCGGCCGCGGCCCGCGCCCTCGGCCTCTCCGAAAGCACGCTCCGGAGCCGCCTCAAGAGGCTCGGGCTCAAAAGCTGATATAAAATCGGGGCGATGGTCGCTCCGGTCTCAACCTCGCGCGCGCTCCCCGCGCTCGCCAAATACGAGGTGATCGAAGAGATCGGCCACGGCGGCATGGCGACCGTCTACCGCGCGCGCGACAAGCGGCTCGCGCGCGACGTCGCCGTCAAGGTGATCCACCCTCACCTCCGCGACTCGCCGGAGGTGGCGCACCGATTCGTGACCGAGGCGCAGGCCGTCGCGAAGCTCCGTCACCGGAACATCGTCGAGGTTTTCGACGTCTCGGCCGACGACGACGCGGAGATGTTCCTCGTCGTCGAGCTCGTGCGCGGGCAGACGCTCCGCCGCTTGCTCAAGGAGCACGCGCCGCTGCCGCCCGAGATCGCCGCCGCGATCGCGATCGACGTGCTCGCCGGCCTCTCGCACGCGCACGCCGAGGGCGTGATCCACCGCGACGTGAAGCCGGAGAACGTCCTGCTCGAGCATCGCGCGCTCCGCGGCGACGGAGAGACGGTCACTCCCGTCCCCGCGAGCGGGGGCCCCGGTCCTTCGTCCGGCGACGGCACGCGCGTCAGCGTGAAGCTCACCGACTTCGGCATCGCGAAGCTGCTCGACGCGCAGGGCGTGACCTCGACGGGGCAAGTGCTCGGCAGCCCCGCGCACATGGCGCCCGAGCAGATCGAGGGCGGCGCGGTCGACGCGCGCGCCGACGTGTTCGGCATCGGCGTGATGCTCTACGAGTCGATGGTCGGGCACCTGCCGTTTCAGGGGCAGAACCCGGCCCAGGTGCTCCGCCGCGTCCTCGAGGGACAATACTCGCCCGCGGAGATCGAGCGGCCCGAGGTCGGAAAGCGCCTCAGCGCGATCCTCGATCGCGCGCTCGCGCACGAGGCCTCCGCGCGGTTCGAGTCGGCGGCCGCGATGCAGAACGAGCTCGCCGCGGAGCTCAAGCGCGTCGGCGTCGAGTCGCCCGCGCGCGAGCTCGAGGCTTACTTCGACGATCCCGAGGCGTACACGGCGGACCACAAGAAGCGCACCATCGCGAAGCTCTGCGACCTCGCCCAGATCGCGCGGCGCGACGGGCGCGTGCTCGACGCGGCGGCCGACTACAACCGCGCGCTCGCGTACGCACCGGACGATCCCCAGCTCCTCCGCATCGTGTCGCGCATGCAGCGCGACGCGGCGCGCGCGCGGCTCTTTCGGCGCGCGTGGCCGCTCGGACTCGCGACGGTGGCCGTGATGGTCGGCGCGTACTTCCTCACGCAATCGCTGAAGGCCAAGCCGAAGCCCGTCGGCGATCCGGTCGTCGCGAGCACGACGCACGCGCTCGCCGTCGCGCCTTCGACGAGCGCGTCGGTCACGGCGCCCGCGACCGCGAGCGTCGCCGAAACCGCGAGCGTGGCGACGGCCCACGTGACGGCCACGGCGAGCGCGACGCAGAAGATCGAGCGCACGATCACGCTCGCGTCCATCTTCCCCGCGACGGTCTCGCTCAACGTCGACGGCGCCGACATGGGCATGGTGAGCAGCGGCAAGACGCTCGTCCTCGACGGCCGCGAGCACGCGCTCCTCTTCGACTGCGCGGGCCAGTGCGAGCCGCTGAAGAAGACCATCCCCGCCGGCAAATCCGACGAGCAGATCAGCGTCGAGCTCCACCTCAAGGACGCCATCCTCACCGTCACCTCGTCGAACCCGAACGCCACGTTCGCGGTCGACGGGATGGCCGGCTTGTTCCTCCGCCCGGGCGTCGCGACGCACATCGTCGTTCCCGGCGCCGGGTACATCGTCGTCTTCGACGTGGCCAACCCGTCGCACAGAAAACAAATCAAGCTGACGCGCGGCCAGCAGCACACGCTGGATTTCTGACCATGAAGCGCCTCGCCCCTCTCCTGCTCGTCGCGTGCACGTCGGCCGCGCCGGGCGACCCGAGCTGCCCGTCGATCGACGCGAGCGCGTGCCAGACGCCGGTCCCGAGCTATTCGGCCGAGATCGTGCCCATCCTCGACATGCGCTGCAACCGCACCTGCCACGCGCCCGGCGTCGGTCCGTGGCCGCTCACGACCTACGACGACGTCCACGACTGGACCACGATCATCGGCGCCTACGTCGAGAGCTGCGGAATGCCGCCTCCCGACGCGGGGCTCGGCGACATGACGCAAGGCGAGCGCGTGACGGTGATGAACTGGCTCGCCTGCGGCGCGCCCAACAATTAGATTGCGCTGCCCGCGCAAGGGCTGCGATCGTGAGCCGTGCGCTCGCGCGCCCTGATCCTGGCGGCTGTCCTTTGGGCGTCGTCCGCCTTCGCGGACCAGAACGCCGATTTCGAAAAGGCGCGCGTCGCGTACGTGAAGAAGGACTACGTCGAGGCCGACGCGCGCTTCGCCGCGATGCTCGACCCGAAGACCGGCACGCTGACCAACCCCGACCTCATCCAGCAGGCCGAGTTCGGTTGGGGCGCGGTCAAGTTCGCGCTGGGCGACAAGGTTGCCGCGCACGGCCTCTGGGAGAAGGTCATCCGCCAGTCGACGGGGCAGTTCCAGCCCGACCCGCTCACGTATCCGACCGGCGTCATCAACGACTTCATCCAGGAGAAGGCCGACCTCGCCGCGACGATCGCCAAACAGATCTCGGAGGCCGCCGCCGAGGCCGCCGCACAACGAAAGCGCGACGCCGAAGAGCGCGCCCGCCTCCAGGCGCGCGTGAAGGAGCTCGAGAAGCTCGCGTCGGAGGAGACGGTCGTGACGCGCAACTCGCGGCTCGTCGCGCTGCTCCCGTTCGGGATCGGGCAGCTCCAGAACGGGGAGAAGGGGCTCGGCTTCCTCCTCTTGGGGACCGAGAGCGTCGCCGTGCTCGCGACGGTCGTCCTCTTCTTTCCGTACCGGTACTACGTCGACCAGGCGAACGCGGCGTCGAACATGATCGGCACCGCGCGCGACCGGCAAACCCTCCACGACGAGTACGCCGCCATCGCGCAGAACATTCGTACCGCGGACCTCATCACGCTCGGCGCGCTCGGCGCCGTCGCCATCGCCGGCATCATCGAGGCCGAGGTCGCGTTCAAGCCGGCGTTCACCTCGACGCGGACGCGCAAGCTCGCCGTATGGCCGAGCCTTTCGCCGCTCCCTGGAAATGGGGCTTTCGTGGGTCTCGGCGGCCGGTTCTAGAGGTGCTAAATCCGCCTCCCATGACGGTTTCGCTCGAGCATCCGGATCGATTCGTTTCGCGCCACGTGGGACCGAGCAGCAAGGACGTCGAGACGATGCTCGCCGCCGTCGGCGCGCGCTCGCTCGACGCGCTCGTCGCCGAGACCGTGCCCGAGAGCATCCGCCTTCATCGCGCGCTCGAGCTCCCGCCCGCCAAGTCCGAGCGCGAGCTGCTCGAGTACGCGCGCAGGCTCGGCAAGAAGAACCGCGCGATGCGCTCGCTCATCGGCGCCGGCTACTCCGACTGCGTCACGCCGCCGGTCATCTTGCGCAACGTGCTCGAGAACCCCGGCTGGTACACGCAGTACACGCCGTACCAGGCCGAGATCGCGCAGGGCCGCCTCGAGGCGATGCTGAACTTCCAGACGATGGTCGAGGACCTCACCGGCTTCGAGGTCGCGAACGCGTCGCTCCTCGACGAAGGCACCGCGGCCGCGGAGGCGATGCACCTCGCCTACGAGTTCCGCGGCGGCGACGCGGCGAACACGTTCTTCGTCTCGAGCGGTTGTCACCCGCAGACGATCGACGTCGTGCGCACGCGCGCCGAGGCGGTCGGCATCCGCGTCCAGGTGGGCGACGCGGCGAAGGCGAGCTTCGACGGCGTGTTCGGCGTGCTCCTCCAGTACCCCGAGACCGACGGCGCGCTCGCCGACCCACGCGAGGTCATCGCGCGCGCGCACGGAAAGAACGCGCTCGTCACGATGGCCGCCGACATCCTCGCGCTCGCCGTCGTGGTCCCGCCGGGCGAGCTCGGCGCGGACGTCGCCGTCGGCTCGACGCAGCGCTTCGGCGTCCCGCTCGGCTACGGCGGCCCGCACGCGGCGTACTTCGCGACGAAGAACGAGTTCGTCCGCAAGCTCCCCGGCCGCATCATCGGCGTCTCGCAGGACGCGCGCGGCAAGCCCGCGCTCCGCATGGCGCTCCAGACGCGCGAGCAGCACATCCGCCGCGAGAAGGCGACGTCGAACATCTGCACCGCGCAGGCGCTCCTCGCGGTGATGGCGAGCTTCTACGCCTGCTGGCACGGGCCGGACGGGATCCGCCGCATCGCGACGCGCGTCCACGCGCTCACCGCGACGCTCGCGCACGGCCTCGAGAAGCTCGGCTGCAAGATCGAGCACCGCGGCTTCTTCGACACCATCCGCGTCCGCGCCCCGCACGACACGTGCGACCGCTGCGTCGAGACCGCCGCTTCGCGCGGCATCAACTTGCGGCGCATCGAGGGCGAGTGCATCGGCATCAGCCTCGACGAAGTGAGCGACGAGGCCGAGGTCGAGACGCTGCTCGCCATCTTCGGCGGCGAGAAGGGCCACGGCCTGCGCGCCGCCGACCTCGCGAAGGAGACGAGCGCGGCGATCCCGAGCGCGCTCGCGCGCACGTCGAAGTACCTGCTCCACCCCGTCTTCAACATGCACCACTCCGAGACGGAGATGATGCGTTACATCCGCACGCTCCAGGAGCGCGATCTCTCGCTCGTCCACTCGATGATCCCGCTCGGGTCGTGCACGATGAAGCTCAACGCGGCGGCCGAGATGCTCCCCATCACCGAGCCGTCGTGGAACGCGATCCACCCCTTCGCGCCGCTCGACCAGGCCGAGGGCTACGCCGACGTGTTCCGCGAGCTCGAGTCGATGCTCTCCGAGATCACCGGGTTCCCCGCGATTTCGCTGCAACCGAACGCGGGCTCGCAAGGCGAGTACGCCGGCCTCCTCGCGATCAAGAAGTACCTCGAGAGCCGCGGCGAAGGAAAACGCGACGTCTGTTTGATCCCCCAGTCCGCGCACGGCACGAACCCGGCGTCGGCGGTGATGGCCGGGATGAAGGTCGTCGTCGTGAAGACCGACGAGGGCGGCAACATCGACGTCGCCGATCTCGAGGCGCGCGCCAAGGAGCACGCGAAGGATCTCGCCGCGCTCATGATCACGTACCCGTCGACGCACGGCGTCTTCGAGGAGGACGTGAAGCGCATCTGTGAGATCGTCCACGCGCAAGGCGGCCAGGTCTACATGGACGGCGCGAACATGAACGCGCAGGTCGGTCTCTGCCGGCCCGCGGACATCGGCGCCGACGTCTGCCACCTCAACTTGCACAAGACGTTCTGCATCCCGCACGGCGGCGGCGGGCCCGGCATGGGCCCCATCGGCGTCGCCACGCACCTCGCGCCGTTTCTGCCCGGCAAGAACGGCCTCGCCGTCTCGAGCGCGCCGTGGGGGAGCGCGAGCATCCTCCTCATCTCGTGGGCGTACATCCACATGATGGGCGCGGCCGGCCTCACGCACGCGACGAAGGTCGCGATCCTGAGCGCGAACTACCTCGCGAAGAAGATCGAAAAAGACTTCCCCGTGGTCTACGTCGGCAAGCGCGGCCGCGTCGCGCACGAGTGCATCTTCGATGTGCGCGCGCTCAAGAAGACGGCCGGCATCGAGGTCGACGACGTCGCCAAGCGCCTCATGGACTACGGCTTCCACGCGCCGACGATGAGCTTCCCCATCGCCGGCACGCTGATGGTCGAGCCCACCGAGAGCGAGCCGCTCGAGGAGCTCGACCGCTTCGTCACCGCGATGCACCAAATCCGCGAAGAGATCCGCGCCATCGAAGCCGGCAAGCTCCCGAAGGACGACAACCCCCTGAAGAACGCCCCGCACACGCAAGACGTGGTGACCGCGACGGAGTGGCCCCACGCGTACACGCGCGAGCAAGCCGCCTTCCCCGCGCCTTGGACCCGCGCCCGAAAGTTCTGGCCCCACGTGGCGCGCATCAACAACGCGCTGGGGGATCGCAATTTGGTGTGCTCGTGTCCGCCCGTGGATAGTTATGAGCCGATAGCCGATAGCCGATAGCCGATAGGATCCATACGCCGTTGGGGAACCGCGTCGGCTCGCGGTCACAGTCTCGTTATCGGCTATCGGCTATCGGCTATCGGCTCTCTCCTCACTGCGGAATCGCGCTCGTCGGCTTGGTCCAATACGGACTGATGTTGTCCGCCCCGATGTCCTGGCCCGGCATCCACACCGGCGCGAAGCTCGGGTCGTCCGGCGGCGTCTTCGCGGTGAGCGTCGTCTTGTCGATCGCGCCGATCCAGATCTGTTTGCACTGCTGGACGCCGTTCGCGACGCACGCGCTCGCGCTGTTCTGCTTCGTGAGCTTGTGGCCGTAGTCGCGCTCGGTCGAGAAGACGACCCAGTAGTAGTCGGTGCTGTCGGTCGGCGCCCAGTGGGGCCAGGTGATGTCGAGGTCGCCCGAGCCGTTCAGGTTCGAGAGCTCGCGCGTCCAGCTCCCGGTCGGGTTCGTCATGACGAGGCGCTGCCCCGGCGAGCCCGCGATCGTGAAGTTGCGCCACGCGTCGCGCGCGGCGTCGAAGACGATGTACGCGCCGTCGGGCGTGAAGCTCGGGAAGAAGAAGTTCGTGTACGTGCCGCTCGCGAGCGTGAGCGAGCCCGACACGAGGAACGTCGGCTCGCCGAACGTGTGCGTGCTCCCGGCGTACGAGTAGCTCATGAGCGCGATCGCGCTGTTCGAGACGTCGATCCACTGCCCGGCGTTCGGCGTCGAGGCGAAGACGACCGATTTCCCGTCCGGCGCCCAGTCCGGCATCGTCGCGCAGCGGCCCGGGTTGCCGTTTTGGTGCGTCGAGACCGTGTCGACGTTCGACGCGACGCCGGTCCCCGTGTCGGGGTCCATGAGCGTGAGATGACACCCCGCGGTCGCGACGAGCGCGACCGACTGCTTGTCGTCCGCGAACGGATATCCGACCGGCGAGAACGTCGTGTACGAGCCCGAGAGCGCCTTGCCGTTCGCGTCGAGCGTGTCGTTCCACGCGTCGTTCGGCTTGTCGTACTTCATGAAGCCGACGTAGATCTGCCCGCAGTCGCCGCCGACGCAGCGCGAATAGCCGATGCGGCTCCCCGAGCGCGACACCGAGTGGCACGACGTGCAGTCGTTCTTCACCTGCGTCGGCGCGCCGGTCTGGCCGAACGTCTGCGTGATGAGGCTCCCCTGCGACGAGGCCCACCAGTAGATCGCCGTGTTGTCGATCGTGTCGTGCGACATCTTGAGCGCGACGGGCGCGCTCGCGAACTTCTGCGACGGCGACGCCTGCTGGAGCCCCTCGACCGTGATGGTGACCGAGTCGCCCGACGCGGACGCGGCCACGCTCGGCCAGAGCGCGTCGTCGAACTGCGCGTCGGCGGCGGTCGTGTAGAGGTCGAGCGCGAGGTGCTTCGAGACCCACGAGAGGTGGAACAAATCGTTTTGCGCGGTGGTCCACTGCGAATCGACGGACGGGATGTTGAGCGGCGCGACCGCGCCGTCGAGCGGGTACTCGATGCCAGGCGTGCGGCTCGGGTCGCTCCCGGCCGTCGCATTCGCGAAGAGCGACGGGGCGTCGTTCGGCGCGCCCGAGCCGAGCACCCAACCCTTGAGCGTGAGGTGGAGCGCTCCGGTTCCTTGCGCGCCGCCGCACGTCGCGGTGACCGTCGTGTCGCCGCCGCGCGTTGACGAGGTGAACGTCGCGGCGCCGAACTGACCGAGCGTCGCGTCGGACACCTTGAACGCGCACTGCGCGGTCACGTCGACGTGCGTCTGCCCGTTCGTGTCCGCGTACGCTTTGTACGCTTGGGTCGCGCCGCCGGTCGTCGGCACGTCGAGCGACACGTCCGCCGGGTCGACGACGACGTTCGCGAACGTCTGCTGCACGTCCGCCGCCGCGTCGCCGCCGCCGTCGAAGCTCGAGCTGTCGTCCCCGCTCCCGCAGCCCAGCACAACGATGGCGCCCATAGCCCAAATCAGCCGTCGCATCCCTGGAGTATACTCCTCACACGTGACCCTCCCCGCTCGAATCCGCGACTACGAGGTCTGGGGTCGTCTCGGCGAAGGGGGGATGAGCGAGGTCTACCTCGCCAAGCACGCCATCCTCGGCGTCCCGGTCGTCATCAAGACGCTCAAGCCCACGCTCACCGCGGGCACGATCGATCGCAACGTCGAGGTCGACCGCGTCATCAACGAAGCCCGCCTCATGGCGCGCATCACGAACCCGCGCGTCGTGCGCGCGGTCGACGCGGGCGTGCACGAGGGCACCGCGTATTTCGTCCAGGAGTACGTCGACGGCATCGACCTCGCCGAGCTCGATCGCCGGCGTCGCGCGTCGCTCGGCGTGGGCCTGCCGCTCTGGTTCGTGTGCCGCGTGATGAGCGAGGCGTGCGAGGCGCTCCACGCCGCGCACCAAGCGGGCGTCGTGCACCGCGACGTGAAGCCGTCGAACCTCTTCGGCGCGCCCGAGACCGGCGTTCGCCTCGGCGACTTCGGCATCGCCGTGCGCACGGCGCAGCACGCCCACGAGGTGAGCGGCACGCTCCGCTTCATGGCGCCCGAGCAGCTCCGCTCCGGCGACGTGTCGCGCCGCACCGACGTCTGGGGCGCGGCGGCGACCGCGTGCGATCTCCGGTACGGCAGGCCCCCCTTCGAGCGCTTCGAGGACGTCATCGACGACACGAAGCCGCCGCAGATGCCGGCGCCGCGCTCGCCCGGCGAAGCGTTCTTCCAGCACTTGCTCCTCGGCATGCTCGCGAAGGACGCGGCGCAGCGCACGCCCGACGTGCTCGAGCCGGCGCGCCAGCTCGGCCTCCTCGCGCAGACCGTCGCGGGCTCGGCCCACCACGCGCCGTTCGTGTTCCTCGACCGTCACACGTTTCGTCTCGGCGACTGCACCATCTCGTTCCGCGCGGGCGACATCGCCGACGCCAAGGCCGACGCCATCGTGTGCTCGGCGAATTTCGAGATGAAGATGCGCGGCGGCGTCGGCGCGGCGCTCAAGGCGAAGGGCGGCGCGGTGATCGAGGACGAAGCCATGAAAGGCGGCCAGCAGCCGCTCGGCTCGTGCATCGCGACGACCGCGGGGACGCTCGGCGCCAAGCACGTCCTCCACGCCGTCAGCGCGTGGAACGAAGCGTCGTGCGTCGGCCGCGCGATGCAGCACGCGCTCCTCCTCTCGGACGAGGTCGGCGCCCGGTCGATCGCGCTCCCCGCGCTCGGCACCGGCGCCGGCCGCGTCACGCTCGAGACGTGCGCGAACGCGATGATGACCGCCCTCAAGTGGCACCTCCACCTCGGCGGCACGCGCCTCCGCCAGGTGCAGGTCGTCCTCGAGAACGAGGCGAAGCTCGCCGTGTACCGCGAAGTCGCCGAAGAGGCCCTGCGCGAAGACGCGCGCCACCCGGTCGTCGACGTGGGACTCCCGGCCGACGAGCGCGTCGCCGACTCGAAGGGCGCAACGTGCCTGGATGTCGGGGCGTCAGCCGATCAGGGCATCAGGACCGAACGCTGACCCTGACACCCTGACACCCTGACACCCTGACACCCTGACACCCTGACCTCAATGCGGCGTCGGATTCACGACGACCGTATTGATCGGCGCGATGTTTCCGCCGGCCGGGTACGCGTACGACGAGAACGTGTCGAGGCCCCACACCATGACACCGAAGGCGCCGTTGCTGCTCGCGGTGTGCGGACCGTTGTTGCACGAGCCTTGCGCGGTGCCGCCCTTCACGAGCCAGACGTTCGCGAGCTGGTACTTGCCCGCCGCGTCGATGTTGGTCCAGCCGGTGATGGGCGAGTTCATGCAGTCGAGCGTCACGTCCTGGAAGCCGTTCGATCCCTTCACGCGCGTGAAGACGAGGTTCGTGTTCGCGTACGACGGGTCGGTGAAGAAGACGTACTTCTGGAGGAACTGCGCGGGCGCGAGGATGTCGACGTACTCCTCGTCGCCGAGGCAGTCGCCGTTCCAGCTCCCGCCGGTGACCTCGCAGCCCGTCATGACCTGACCGATGTAGAACGGGTGGTTGTTGTCCTGCGCCTTGACGACGAACGCGCCGGTCGCCTCGAAGTCGACGACCTGACCTTCTTTGATCGTCGCCGGGGCCGCGCTCACCGGCGGGTCGTACGTGAGCGTCGTGCCGTTGACCGCGCCGACGAAGCGGTAGCGGATCGACTCGGGCGTGTTGTTGTTCCGACGCGTCGTGTACGGCGGCACCGCGTACTCCGAGCCGAACGCGCTCACCGGCGGGACCTGCTGGTGCGCCGAGTCGCAGCCGCCGCCGCTCGAGGTCGAGTCCGAGTAGCAGTCGTAGCCGAGCCCGCCGAAGAACCCGATCGGGTTGTTCGACTGGAGGATCGTGCCGCTCATCTCGTTCGACTCTTGCCACTGGATGTACTGACCGGCGTTGAGGTTGAACGTCGTCGCCTGGTTGGCGGGCGCGGCCTGCACCGTGCCGCCGATGTTTCCGCTCGGCAGCGACACGTTCGGGAAGACGGTGACCTGGGTGCCGTCCTGCGTCGCGACGACCTGGCCCCACTGCGGCGAGCTGTTGCCGCGCTGCGGGACGATGCCGAAGTAGTTCGTTCCCCACGCGGTCGTCGGGAAGAGGAGCTCGGCGCTCGGCAAGTACGAAGGCGCGCCGCCGTACGGAAGGATGTCGTACATCGTGACGGGCAGGTCGGTGCTGAGGTGCCACGCGGTGCCGAAGCCGGTGATCGCCGCCGTCGTGCCCGAGCCCGTGAGCGCGGTGCCGTACGCTTGCGAGACCGCCGGCGTCACGCCGATGTACGTCGCCGAGCTGCACGCGAGCGAGCCCGCGTTCGTCGAGTTCGGGTCCTCGGACATGAAGAGGACGGCGACCTTGCCGGGCGGCAGCCCGGTCGACGGCACGGCCGACCAGGTGTTGGCCTGGCTCCCGGCCTGCGCGATGCGACCGAACTTCGTGACGTCGTACGACGTGCCGCCGCGCGAGGTCGTGATGTGCACGTCCGACGGCCAGTTGTTCGCGACGAACACCGCGAAGCACGGCGGCCGGATGCCGGAGTAGAACGACGGCGTCGGCACCATGTAGTCGCAGCCGACGCTTCCTTTGCTCGCGCCCGCCGCCGCGCACGCCGCGACGCACACGCCGCCCGCGCAGCCTTGGTCGTTCGGGCAAGTCTCGATGACGTTGCCTTGGCCGTCGATGACGTTGCGCAGGTCCCCGCTGCAGCCGAACGTCTGACCTCCGCCGTCGCCCTTGCCCGAGTCGATGCCGCAGAACTCGCAGGGCGCGTCCGGCCCGAGCGAGCCGTCGAGGCCCGCGTCGCCGCCTCCGTCCGGATCGCCGAAGCCCGATTTCTGTCCGCCGCATCCGAGGGCGAAGAGCACGCTCGCGGCGAAGAGGAACGACGTTTCTGTGCGCATGACGAGACTCCGATCAGTGAGGCGTCGGGGGGAGGACGACCGTGTTGATGGGCGCGACGTTGCCGCCGGCCGGGTAACCGTAAGAGGAGAAGGAGTCGAGGCCCCACACCGTGAGGCCGAAGGGTCCGCTGCTCGTGGCGACGTGCGGACCGTTGTCGCACTGTCCGTTCTTCGCGCTCGCGCGGACGAGATCGATGTTCGTGAACTGGTACTTGCCCGCCGCGTCGATCGGCTGCCAGCCGGCGAGCGGCGTGGAGCCCGTGCAGTCGAGGGTCACGTCCTGGAAGCCGCTGCCGGTCTTCGCGCGCGTGACGACGAGGTTCGTCGTCGGGTACGTGGGGTCGGTGAAGAAGACGTACTTCTGGAGGAACTGCGCGGGCGGGACGACGATGACGTACTCCTCGTCACCGAGGCAGCACGAGCCGAACTTCGAGATCGCCGCCGCGCTGCACCCGGTGCGCGAGCCGCCGGTCACGTCGCACCCGGTCATCATCTGCGCGATGAAGAACGGGTGCTGGTCGTCCTGCGACTTCACTACGAACCCGCCCGTCGCCTGGAAATCGGAGACCGTCCCCTCGCCCGTCGTCGCGGGCGCGCCCGACACGGGCGGATCGAACGTGAGCGTGGTGCCGGCGACGGCGCCGACGATGCGGTAGTCCTCGCTCTCGTCGGCGAGCGACGCCATCCGGGTCGTGTAGGGCGCGA
>Ga0335082_10000852_pt1 | contig 32042 bp, 32 predicted proteins | sample Lox_Sample_41_FD_206718 | JGI IMG/M metagenome (GOLD analysis project Ga0335082, IMG submission 206718) | Soil microbial communities from Loxahatchee National Wildlife Refuge, Florida, United States - Lox_Sample_4.1 | ecosystem: Environmental > Terrestrial > Soil > Wetlands | place: USA... | reverse complement strand
TGAAAGGCGAGCGAGTAAAACGCAGAGAAATAGATGACGCCCAGCGCGCGGAGAAACAGCCAGCGAGGGAGCAGGTAACCAGGCGGCCCGGTGGGGCCCGCGCCTGCAAACCAAAGGAGAAACCGCGGCTTCCAGGGGTTCATCGCGGACGATAATAACCCGGGGAATCCGTTCGCGCTGTGATTCTGCGGCGGCGGAAACGGCTAGTGCGGCTTGGGGGAGGAACCACTCGGTAGGTGAAGGGCGCACGTGCCATCGGCGCACACGTCGCGGTTCCAGCGATAGCGGTTGCGGGCAACCCAGCTGTAGACGCGCGTGGCGATCCAGTGGATGCCGGGAAGCAGCAGAATCCACGCCAGCAGCTTCCAGCCGCGGAGCAACATTCCCATGTGCGCCCAGGCATCGGCCCCGCTGTAAACGTGGCCGTTCATATCCACGGCCTGCATCCAACGCAGCGCCACCTCCAGGTCCACTTGCGGAAACCGCTCCTTCACTGAGGGATCGCGCACGTCGAGGAACGCGATGCGTTGCCGCGAATCAAAACGCCGCACGCGCGCAACGCTGGCACGGCAAAGGCTACAGGCTCCATCATAGAGAACCGCCAATTCGGCCATGTTCTGAGCTCTTGGCAAGATTTCTATTAGATTCCCGCGATTCCGTCCAGGGCACAATCTTGCCGCTTATGCTCCCGGCTGACGCATGCTCCCACTTATGGCAAACTAGATGTTTACGCGGCACGCTTGCGCGCCCGCCGAAGAGCACTCTGAATCACCTTCAGGAAAATTCCTGGCGGTAACGGACACGAATGGACCCGAAGTTCGTACGCAATTTTTGTATCATCGCGCACATTGACCACGGCAAATCCACGCTGGCGGACCGCCTGCTGGAAATGACCGGCGCGCTTTCCGAGCGCGAAATGCACGAGCAGGTCCTCGACTCGATGGACCTGGAGCGCGAGCGCGGCATCACGATCAAGGCGAAGAGCATCCGGCTGCATTACCAGGCCAAGGACGGCAACACCTACCGCTTGAACCTGATTGACACGCCCGGGCACGTGGATTTTTCCTACGAAGTTTCGCGCGCGCTTTCCGCGTGCGAAGGCGCATTGCTGGTGGTGGACGCGAGCCAGGGCGTGGAAGCGCAGACGGTGGCGAACACGTTCCTCGCCGCGGGACACAACCTCACGATTATTCCCGTGATCAACAAGATTGATTTGCCGGCCGCGCAGCCCGACTACGTGAAAGAGCAGATCGAAAGCGTGCTGGCGATTCCCGCCGACGACGCGCTGATGATCAGTGCGAAGAGCGGCATCGGCGTGGAAGACGTGCTGGAGGCGGTGGTGCATCGCGTGCCTCCACCGAAGGGCAGCGCGGAAAATCCCCTGCAAGCGCTGGTGTTCGATTCGTGGTTCGACATTTACCGCGGGGCGGTGGTGCTGGTGCGCGTGATGGAAGGGCGCGTGACGAAGCACATGAAGATCCGCCTGGTGGCGACGAACGAAGTCTACGAAGTGGAGCAACTGGGCACGCTGACGCCCAAGCCCGTGACGCTGGAGGAACTGGAGGCCGGCGACGTTGGCTTCATCGTGGCCAATATCAAGCGCGTGGCCGACGCGAAGATGGGCGACACCGTGACGGAGGCGGCGCGGCCGGCTCCGGCGCTTCCGGGATTCGAAGCCATCAAGCCGATGGTCTTCGCGGGAATTTTTCCGGTGCTTGCCGATGAGTATGAGCCGCTGCGTGACGCGCTGGGCAAACTGCAATTGAACGACGCGGCGTTTTTCTACGAGCCGGAAAATTCCGTGGCGCTGGGCTTCGGCTTCCGCTGCGGATTCCTGGGCCTGCTGCACCTGGAAATCGTGCAGGAGCGGCTGGAGCGCGAGTTTGGACTGAACTTGATCACCACGGCGCCCAGCGTGCAATACCGCATCACGCGGGTGACCGGCGAAGTGATCGAAGTGGACAGCCCGGCGAAATTTCCGAATCCCAGCGACATCGAAAAAATCGAAGAGCCGATCATCAAGGCGATGATCATCACCAACGACGAATCCGTCGGGGGGCTGTTGCAACTTTGCCAGGACAAGCGCGGCATTCAGAAAAATTTCGAGTATCTTTCGCCGACGCGCGTGATGCTGACCTACGAACTGCCGCTGAATGAGATCGTGCTGGATTTTTACGACCGGCTGAAGAGCGTTTCGCGCGGCTATGCTTCGCTCGACTATCACCTCGCCGGTTATAAGGAATCCGACCTGGTGAAGCTGGACATTCTGGTGGGCGGCGAGCCAGTGGACGCGCTGGCGCTGATCATTCACCGCGAATTTTCCGTGGAACGCGGCCGAGAGCTGGTGACGCGCCTGCGCAAGCTGATCCCGCGGCAGATGTTTGAAGTGCCGATCCAGGCCGCCATCGGCAGCCGCATCATCGCGCGCGAAACGGTTTCTGCCATCCGCAAAAACGTGCTGGCGAAGTGCTACGGGGGGGATATCACCCGTAAACGAAAGCTGCTGGAGAAACAAAAGGAAGGCAAGCGCCGCATGAAGCGCGTGGGCCAAGTGGACATTCCGCAGGAAGCGTTCCTGGCGGTGCTTAAGGTCGACGGCGGAGACGAAGAGTAAAGCCTTAGGAACCCCCGTGCTTCGAGTTCTCGAATCTCATCGTCTCGCGTGTTTTCCTAGACGACAAAAAACGAATAATGGGTCCATTTACTTCTCTTCCGTTTCGAGCGGGCGTGGGCGCGTAGTCGCCGCTTGATACCCGTTCCAGACGCTGCCATCCCGACATAGGCAACATCGAACGTATTCGGCTCCTCATGTCTGTGCAGCACGTAGATTCCTTGAAGACCAACCGGTACTCGCATCCAGTCTTCTTTCTTCTGCCATTGTGTGCACCACTTGATTAGCTTAAACGGGCTTATTTTTGTAGAAGAGAACCCCATGTCTGCCTCCTTACTGTCATTCCTTACTTTTGACCGCCGTCAAAAGCCTTCCGCGATGGAGTTGGATGGTGAGAGCGTCGCCGAGTTGGACTTGGGCGGCGTCGGTGATGACTTTTCCGGCGGCGTCGGTGGCGATGGCGTAGCCGCGTTCGAGGACCTTCAGCGGGCTGCGTTCCTGCAATTGGAGGGAGAGGCGTTCCCAGCGTTCGCGCTTGAGGCGCAGGAGGCGATCTTCCCGCCCAGCCAATTCCTGCGAAAGTTTGTGCAGGCTCAAGCGCAACACGCCGATTTTCGCGCGGAAATCGAAATGGGCCACATGCAGGCGCGCGGTATTCAGGCGCTTGCGGGAATTTTCCAGGCGGGCGCGGAGGCCCAGGGCGAGGCGCGAGGTCAGCTCGTCGGCGCGCTGGCGCTGCTGGCGCAATAAATCCAGCGGGCGGCGGAAGCCGCGGCGGCCGGAGAGCGCGTGTACCCTCCGCGATAATTCCAGCAGCTTGTAACGCAGCGAGCCTTCGAGGCGCGCGCGGAGATCGAAGACGTGCTTGTCGAACTCGCGGCGCGTTTGCACCACCAGCTCGGCCGCAGCGGAGGGCGTTGAAGCACGGACGTCAGCGACAAAATCCGCGATGGTGAAATCCGTTTCGTGGCCGACGCCGGAAATGACTGGAATTCCCGAAGCGGCAATAGCTCGCGCCACGATTTCTTCGTTGAACGACCACAAATCCTCGAGCGAGCCCCCGCCGCGCACCAGCAGGATCACATCCACGAGGCGCTGTTTGCTGAAGTATTCGAGTGCCGCCACAATTTCCGGCGCGGAGCCTTCGCCCTGCACGCGCACGGGATAGAGCGTCATATGGACGTTGGGAAAGCGGCGCTTGAGGATGCGCACCACGTCGCGTACGGCCGCGCCCGTTGGCGAAGTAATCAGCCCGATACGGCTTGGCAGCAGCGGCAGCGACTTTTTACGCGAGCCGTCGAATAAGCCTTCGGCTTCCAGGCGTTTCTTTAGCTGCTCAAACGCAATCTGGAGCGCGCCGCGGCCAGCAGGCTCGATGGACTCCACATAAATCTGATATTCGCCGCGCGCTTCATAAACGCTGACCGAACCGCGCACGGTGACCTGGATGCCGTCCTCGGGCCGGAATTTCATGCCGCGCTGCTGCTGCTTGAAGAGCACGCAGCGCACCTGGGCCCGCTCGTCTTTCAGGGTGAAGTAGTAATGACCCGAGGAAGCGGCGCGAGAATTGGAAATCTCGCCCTGCACGGTCACATCCGTGAAATTTTTTGTGAGTAGATCGCGGATGCGCGCCGTCAGGTCGCTGACGGTATAAATCCGCCGTTCGGGCTGCAGATTGAAGGTCAGTTGAGCTTTGGAGGTATCCACAGCCTTACTCTAGCAAGACTCGCTACACACGCAAATTTGCCCTCGCAGGGAAACCAAAGCTTGCTTCATTCCTCTTCTTCGGCGCCCATCTGCATGGTGAGATAGCGCTCGTAGCCGAGTTCCTTGATCTGGTGAATCTGCGCCTCGAGCCAGTCGACGTGATCTTCTTCGTCCTTCAGCAAGGTGACAAACAAATCGCGCGAACCGTTATCTTTTTCCGCGACGGCCACCTGAATCGCGGCGTTGTAATCTTTCACCGCGCCGAGTTCCAGGTCCAGATCGCTCTGGATCATTTCCTGGACGTTCTTCCCCACGGTGAGTTCCAACGGCTTCATGGTTGGTGTTCCGTCGAGAAACAGGATGCGCTCCATCAAAGCTTCCGCGTGCTTCATTTCGCCGATGGATTGCTTCTTGATATACTCCGATAATTTCTCGTAGCCCCAGTTTTCGCACATTTCTGCGTGCAGAAAATACTGATTGATGGCCGTCAACTCTTCGCGGAGAGCCTTGTTGAGTTCTTCGAGAACCTTGGGTGAACCTTTCATGTCGGGAGCCTCCTTGCGAAGGCGAGTCTATCCCACGTATTGCGGACGCATCAAGGATTTGCCAAAACAGGCAGCGAGTCACTGAGCGCGATCATCGGCGGAAGCGGGAGAAAAGCCAAAAGAGCAGGCTGAGACCGATGCTGAGTAAAATGCAGGTGGTCAGCGGGAAATAAAACGTGGTGTGATCGCCCTTGTGAACGAAGTCGCCTGGCAGCCGACCTAGCCGAACCGGGAGCTTTCCGCCGAAATAGAAAAATGCCCCGACCAGCGCAAGCACTCCGCCCAGAAAAAGCAGCGTCTTGCCGATCTCGCGAAAGGGGTCCATCCCGACCCAGTTTAACCCTTGCGCTGGGGTTTGGTGCCTAGATGAGTTCCATCCCAGAAAAAAAGTAGCCGATTTCGAAGGCAGCGGTTTCCGGTGCGTCCGAACCGTGTGTGCAATTGGTGCCGATGCTGGTGCCGAGGTCGTGGCGAATGGTTCCCGGAGTGGCTTTCTTCGGATCGGTGGCACCCATCGTGTCGCGCCACTTGGAAATCGCGTTCTCCGATTCCAGCACCATGGCGAAAATTTTGCCAGAGCTCATGAAGTCGGTGAGCTCGCCGAAGAAGGGGCGTTCCTTGTGAACGGCATAAAAGCCGCCGGCCTCTTCTTTGGTCAAGCGCATGGTCTTGATGGCCACGATCTTGAATCCAGCCTTGTGAATGCGCGCCAGAATTTCGCCCTGCTGCCCGCGGCCCACAGCGTCCGGCTTAAGGATTGCAAACGTTCTCTCGATCGCCACAACAATCTCCTCAAAGTGAAGTTATGAAATGTAGCGCTGGCTTTTATGCCAGCCTCTTCCCTGCAAGGACCTACTTCAACGCGGCAGCCACGGTGCTTCCCAAATCCGCAGGTGTCTCGACAGTTTGAATGCCCGCTGCGTTCATGGCTGCGTACTTGTCTTTCGCTGTGCCCTGACCACCGCTGATAATTGCGCCGGCATGACCCATGCGGCGGCCTGGAGGCGCGGTCTGGCCGGCGATGAAGCCGACGACGGGCTTCTTCATGTTGGCCTTGATCCATTCCGCGGCGCGCTCTTCCGCATTGCCGCCGATTTCGCCAATTAAAATGACGGCGTTGGTTTCTGGATCATCGTTGAACATCTTGATCGCGTCGAGGAACGGCGTGCCGATGATGGGGTCGCCGCCGATGCCGATGCAAGTGGACTGGCCGATGCCCAGCTGCGTCAGTTGGTGGACCGCCTCATAGGTGAGGGTGCCGCTGCGGCTCACGACGCCGACGTTGCCCTGCTTGTGGATACGTCCGGGCATGATGCCGATTTTGCATTTCCCCGGCGAGATGATGCCGGGGCAGTTGGGGCCGATGAGGCGTGTTTTGGATTTGCTGAGCACTTCCGCCACGCGCACCATGTCCAGCACCGGAATGCCCTCCGTGATACACACGACGAGCGGCAATTGCGAGTCCACGGCTTCCAGAATCGCATCCGCCGAATACGGTGGCGGCACGAAAATTACCGAGGCATCCGCGCCGGTCGCCTTCACCGCTTCTGCAACCGTGTTAAATACCGGCCGCTCAAGGTGCTTTGTGCCGCCTTTGCCCGGCGTTACACCGCCCACAACATTCGTGCCGTACTCGATCATCTGCTGCGCGTGGAAAGTCCCTTCTCGACCAGTAAAACCCTGGACGAGCACGCGCGTCTTTTCATTCACGAGTACGCTCATCGCGCACCTCCCGCCAAGGCCACCACTTTTTGCGCGCCGTCCTTCATGCCGTCGGCGATGGTGAAGTTCAAGCCGCTCTCGCGCAGAATCTGCTGGCCTCGCTCCACGTTGGTTCCTTCCATGCGCACGACCACCGGCACTTGGACATGCAAATCTTTCGCGGCTGAGACAACGCCCGTGGCCAAAACGTCGCAGCGCAGGATTCCGCCAAAGATATTGATGAACACTGCGCGCACTTCGGGATCGCTCAGCAGGATGCGAAACGCGTTTTTCACCTGCTCGGCCGAAGCGCCACCACCCACATCCAGGAAGTTTGCCGGAGAGCCGCCTGCGTACTTGATGATGTCCATCGTGGCCATGGCGAGCCCCGCGCCGTTGACCATGCAGGCGACGGTGCCATCGAGCTTGATGTAGTTGAGCCCATACTTCGAGGCTTCCACTTCCAGGGGATCTTCCTCATCGAGATCGCGGAGTTCGCGCAGATCCTTGTGGCGGAACAAGCCGTTGTCGTCGAAGGTCATCTTTGCATCTAGCGCCACCAATTTACCGTCTCCGGTCACGACGCAGGGATTGATTTCGACAAGCGAAGCATCCGTATCCAGGAATGCGCGGTAAAGAGCCTGCAAAAACGGCGTGGCCACGGTGGCCAGTTCGCCAGAAAGCCCCAGGCCGAAGGCGATTTTGCGCGCCTGATAGGGCTGCAGGCCCACGGCTGGATGAATCGGCTCACGAAGAATTGCGCCGGGATTGGTTTTGGCGACTTCTTCTATCTCCATGCCGCCCGAAGCGCTGGCCATGAACACCGGCCGCCCGGTTTCTCGATCCACCAGCAAGCCAAGGTAGAGTTCGCGCTTGATGTCGAGGCCTTCCTCGATTAACAGGCGGCGCACCACGCGGCCCTGCGGACCGGTTTGCGGCGTCACCAGCGTCATGCCCAGGATATTCGATGCGTGTTCGGCGGCTTCATCGGCCGAGCGCGCCAGCTTCACGCCGCCGGCCTTGCCGCGTCCGCCAGCGTGAATCTGCGCCTTCACGACGACCACGGGTGTCTTCAGGCGTTGCGCCGCTTCGCGAGCCTCGTCTTTCGTGAACGCCACCTCGCCGCGCGGCGTGGTCACGCCGTAACGCGCAAGGATGGCCTTCGCTTGATATTCGTGGATCTTCATTTCAGGTCTGCCTTTTTTGGAACGGCGCCGAACGAACCGGAACCGAACATCTTGTGCGACGATGGGACGTGCATCGATGTTAAAATCTGTGGCTACGCAAACAGCTAAGTTTACTTGAGACGCCCACCTCGGGCAAGGCGAGGCGTGCACCGCCCCCCCTAATTCAACTCTCGAATAATTTGGCATCCTAGCTGCTTCCAGGAGCGTGGAAGAAGCTTCTGAAACTCAGACAAACAAGCTCGGATACTGGTAAACCTATGAAATCAATTTCAGAGAATTTCAGGAAAACTCTTTGGGACGCCGCGCAGGCGGTTTTTTGCAACGCTCTATTGGTTTGTCTTGTTTTCACCGGGACACAGCACTGTGTAGCTCAGGAGACTACTGCTTCCAAGATTCCGGAGGGTGAGGCCCATTTCACGCAGGAACAACTCGAAGAGTATTATCGAGTCTATGAGAATGCCGATGTCAGGTACCTGAGAAAAATTTTCGACTCTTGCATGAGCAAATCCGGAGGCACACCCGAAGAGTGCGCATTATTGGGTGCATGGAGCAAGGATTATTTAAAAAGCAAGTTCATTGTAATGTCCCGGGATGGCAATCCCTTCGGCGGTACCTTGGTTACGATTCTGTTTCAGGATCGTGCCGACAAGGTGTTTGTTGCGTGGGTCTATCCTGCAGGTGCAAAGCGGAGTTTGAGGTTAAGGGAGCTTTCGCCCGGCGAGTTCAGCGAGGAAGATATTAGGCGAATAAAGGTTAGGTACAGGACACTCATAGAGGACAAGAAACACGCGATGTAGATGTAATGGTGAAAATGGATTGTTTCATGAAGCAGGATTCAGGCGATTGACGAACATATGAAGGCTGGGGCACTGACATTCATCGAGCAGGCAGAGGCGGGGCGGGCGCTGACGTGCGCGGAGGCGGAAGCGTTCATGGAGGAACTGCTCGTCGGTCGCGTGGAGACGCCGGACATCGTGCGCATGCTGCTGGCGCTGAACCAGCGGCCGGCAAGCGTTGAGGAATTGACCGGCTTCGCCTGGGTGATGCGGAAGCACGCCGCGCCGGTGTTTGAACCCGGGGAATCACGCCCTGCACCGCTGGTGGATACGTGCGGCACCGGCGGCGATCTGAGCGGGACGTTCAATATTTCGACCGCGGCGGCGATTGTGGCTTCGGCGGCGGGCGCGCGCGTGGCGAAGCACGGGAACCGTGCGGTGAGTTCGCGGAGCGGGTCGGCCGATGTGCTGGAAGCACTGGGAGTGCACATTGACGTGCCGATGCTGGCGGCTGGACGCGCGATGCGCGAAATCGGCATCGGGTTTCTGTTCGCTCCCGCGGCACACGCAGCCGCGCGACATGCGATTCCCGCGCGCAAACAGATTGGCAAGCGAACGGTCTTCAATTTACTCGGTCCGCTGACGAATCCTGCAGGCGCCGAGGCACAAGTGCTTGGCGTTTTTTCCGTCGAGGTGCTGGAGACGGTCGCCGCCGCGCTCGCGGAACTTGGCACGAAGCACGCCTTTGTGATTCACGGCGCGGGCGGATTAGATGAGATTTCTCTGGCTGGAGAAACACAGATTGCCGAGGTTCGCGGCGGCCGCGTGCGGCGATTTACGGTGGCGCCAGAGGAATTCGGCGTGGCGCGCGCGCCGCTCGAAGCGCTCCGCGGCGGTACACCGGAAGAAAACGCGCAGATGATCCGTGCACTTTTTCAGGGAGAAGCTGGCCCGCGACTGGATATCGTCATCGTGAATGCGGCCGCGGCGCTAGTGGTGACCGGGGTGGCCGAGGATCTTCCAACGGGGGCGGAACTAGCGCGGCACGCGGTCCTTTCCGGCAAAGCCAAAGAAAAACTCGATCAGCTTAAAGACTTCTCTCAAAAAGAGAAGTAATGAAAAGGTACGAGAATGCCGACAACAGCTCTTTACTTCATTCTTTTTCTTACGGCTTGGCCGGGCTTTCGACACTGTCGTTGGACTGAATCACGTCGTTGATCGCCCAGGCGGCAACGCCGGCTCCAACGCCCGCCACAATGAAGTACGCGACCTTAGTCCCCGTAGACATGCCGGCTGACTGCGTTTGTCCCCCGGAATTGCCGGAGCCTGCCCCCGCGGGGCCCTGGGCTTCGGGCGCTGCGTCAGATTCCAGGTAGATGCGGTACGTCTGCCCCTCCGGGAGCACGCGAAACTCGCCGTGGTAGGAGAAATCGAGGCTGCCCACGCGCGTGGTCACCTGCAACACTTTCGGCGCGTACATCCATACGCGCATTTGTACGTCCTGAGAGCCATGCGGCCGCAGCAGCGCGTCTTCGGCGTGGATCTCCAGGGGATTTCTGCGTGTGGAAGTGACGAACACCGAGCCTGCTTCGAGGTCCACGTGCGCGCCGTCGCCATTGGGCTGGAGCGTCATGCTGCTGTCCCCGGCGAGGGTGGCCACGCTGCCGCCAATTCGCACCATGGCCTTTCCCTCAGACTCGGTGGCCATTTCCTCCCCGGGAAACACGGATAATCCCGCGAATGCCTCCGCGGTGTTGAGGCGCGCGCCATTAGCAAGCGTAAGCAAGCTCAGAGGCTTCCCTGCGGCTTGCAGTGCTGAAGTCAAGCCGCACAGCAGGAAACTGAGTAAAACGGCAAGGAAACCGCGAAGCGCTCGCATGAGAACCTCCGAGGGCTGGGTACAGAGGTGGGACAACCCAGGCAGGCACCATACACGATAATTATCATATCTGGAACAGCATTTATTACTTAATATTGCACTCTCTCTTTTGCGTTCGCTGATTACTAGTAGGGTACTACTGGAACCGGCGGATTACGCCGTGCTGGCGGATCAGATGCACAGGCTGAAGCCTGTGCCCTACAGAGACGGCCGACCGAGTTGCGGTGCGAGGGTGGCTAAAGGGAAAGGAAATTTTGAAGGAGCTGTTTGCCGGATTCGGTGAGGACGGACTCGGGGTGAAACTGCACGCCAACGAGTTTGTAGCGACGGTGCTGCAAGCCCATGATGATGTGGTCGCTGGTTTCGGCGATGATTTCGAGTTCGTGCGGCAGGGATTTTCTTTCGACGATCAGCGAATGGTAGCGCGTGGCCGTGAAGGGATCCGGCAGGCCGCGGAAAATGCCTTTGCCATTGTGGTGAATCTCGCTGGTCTTGCCGTGAAACAGCTTTGGCGCGCGAATCACATTTCCACCGTAGGCCGCGCCGATGGCCTGATGGCCGAGGCAAACTCCGAGGATGGGGAACTTCCCCGCCAACTTCTGGATCAGTTCGATCGAAATGCCCGCTTCCTGTGGCGTGCAAGGGCCGGGGGAGATAACGATGCGCTCGGGCTTGCGTTGAGCGATTTGTTCCACGGTGATGCGGTCGTTGCGGTGGACTTCCACCTGGCAGCCGAGTTCGCCGAGATACTGCGCAAGGTTGTAGGTGAAGGAATCGTAGTTGTCGAGCAGCAGGATCACGATTAGCCCTTCCCTCTCCCGGCCGCGCCGTGGGCTGCTTCCAAAGCGCGCTGCAGTGCCTTGGATTTATTCACGGACTCGTCGAATTCACCCTGGGCCGTGGAATCGGCCACAATGCCGCCGCCCGCCTGAATGTACGCCACGCCATTTTTGATGACCATGGTGCGCAGCGCAATGCACGAGTCCAGATTTCCCGCGAAATCGAGGTAGAGGATGCCGCCGGCGTAAATGCCGCGCCGCGTCTTCTCAAGCTCTTCGATGATTTCCATGGCGCGAACTTTCGGCGCCCCGGAAACGGTGCCTGCCGGGAAACAGGCCATCAGCGCGTCGAAGCAATCCACGTCGTCGCGCAGGCGGCCGCGGAGGCTTGAGACCAGATGCATTACATGCGAATAGCGCTCGATGGTCAGTAACTTTTCCGGGCGGACGGTGCCGTAGTCGCAGACGCGGCCCAGGTCATTGCGGCCCAGATCCACGAGCATGATGTGCTCGGCGCGTTCTTTTTCGCTGGCGAGCATTTCGCGCTCAAGGCGCTGATCTTCGGCTTCGTCCTTGCCGCGCCACCGCGTGCCGGCGATGGGGCGGTAGAAAACATCGCGCCCCTGCACCTTCACGAGCATTTCCGGGGAACTGCCGACGACAAAGACATCGTTGAGCTGCAAGAAGAAAAGATAGGGCGATGGATTCAGCGCGCGGAGCTCCCGGTAAATTGAAAACGGATCGGCTTTGGTCTTGGCGGAAAAGCGCTGGCTGAGCACCACCTGGAAAACATCGCCCTCTCGGATGTATTGCTTGGCCTTCTTGACCATGTCCAGATATTCGGCGCGCTTTACGTTCGAGGTGATTTTCAGCGGCCGCGGTTTACCCTTCCCTGGCTTTCGAGGCCTTTCACTTTGCGCGGGTTGCTCGAGCATCTCTCGCGTACGCCGAATTTCCTTCACAGCGGCGTCGTATTTCGCGCGCAGGCTTCCCGGCCCCTCCGTGTAAACGTTGCGCACGATCCACAAGCGGTGCTGCACGTGATCGAAGGCAAGAATACCGTGATAGAACATGAGCACGGCATCGAACAGTCCGATTTCGTCGCGTAACCGCTTGGGCAACCGCTCGATCAGCCGCACCATGTCGTAGCTGAAATAGCCGATGGCGCCAGCCACGAGAGGCGGCAAGCCCGGCAAGCGCACCGGACGGAACTTCGCCATGTGCTGCCGTAGAAACGAGATCGGATCGCGTTCTTCCCAAATGATGCGATCGCGGCTTTCCAGCACGCATGCGCCGTTGGCATAGCGAAAAATCTCTTCGGGATTCGCGCCAGCAAACGTATAGCGCGCGATTTTCTCGCCGCCTTCCACGCTTTCCAGCAAAAACGAATACCTCGCACCCTGCGAAACGCGCAGGTATGCACTCACGGGCGTCAGCAAATCGGCGGAGAAGGTGTCGTAGACGGGGATGAGGTTTCCGCGCTTGGCAAGCTGCTCAAATTCGGTAAACGAAGGCTGAATCATGGCCTTGGCACTCTTTCACTTTGATATTTCGAATTGGAAGACAGCGAAACGCCTACGAAGCAGGCCACGCGATTGGGGTCACCAGCGTGTGTTTTCTTCGTTCTTCAGCGCGCGGAGCACGGCATCTGTCATCCGGGGCTCGGGCGCCTTGCGGCCCATCCACTGTTCCCACTGCACAACGCCCTGAGCGACGAACATCTCGACGCCGGAAACACAGGTGATGCCGCGGGAAGACGCCAGCTTCAACAGCTTGGTGCGCATTGGCCGGTAGATGAGATCCATGGCTAAGGAACAGTTTAACTCGGCTGCGGTCAGCGGCGAAGCCTTTTCATGCGGGTACATCCCGATGGGGGTGGCATTGAGCAGCGCATCGAATTGTTCCCTGCCCAGCATCGAACGTGGAATTGCCCCGCCGCCCACGGCTTTTGCGAGTTGCTTCGCGGCCTCTGGCCGCCGCCCACAGATGAACACTTCAGCGCCAGCATGCTTCACGGCAAACGCGGCCGAGCGCGCGGCCCCACCCGCACCGTAAATGACCACGCGGTTGCCGCGCAGCCTCATCTTTTTTTCCAGCGCCCGCAAAACGCCCAGGTAATCCGTGTTGCTTCCATGCAATGAGCCGTCGCGGCGCACGGTCACCGTATTCACTGCGCCGATTTTTTCCGCCAGCGGCTCCACGTCGGCAAGATATTTCAGAATTTTCTCCTTGTGGGGAATGGTCACGCAGAAGCCGCGCACCCCGAAATCGGGCAAGACCTTCAGGAAGTCCGTCAGGTCTTCCACCAGGAAAGGAAGAAGCACTGCATCCTCTTTTGCCGCAATGAAGCCCGTGTTGTGCAGCAGCGGCGAAAGCGAGTGGCCAATGGGATTCCCGATGACGCCGTAAACGCGGGTAGTTCGCGTCAGTTCGTGGGCGCGATACAGGTTCTTCAGATCGCTCAGTGGGATTTGGCCGGGCGCCGTGGCAGCAGCCACCGGCGCATAGGCCAGCGCGCTCCCTTCCCGCAACGCAAGCACGCGCGCCGGCAAGCCGATTTCGCCCATGGCAACAACGACAACGTCGTGCGACTTGCGCGCGAGATGCAGGGTACGTGCGCTGTCTTGCAAGCTGCGCGCCATCGCCGCCACTTTGATGGCGTTGGCGCCGCCGCCCGTGGGGATGGTTAGGTGCTTCGGAAATTTCGGCGTCCGGCGAAAGTCGTGCATTGAAAGCAGCACCTTCTCTGGTACCGCATAACCGCGCACGCTTTTCCCGGGCAACTCGCGGAGAGTTTCTATCTCCAGGTCACACCAGGCGCAGCCTGCACCTTTCGCCTTCATCAGCCAGAAGAGTTCCGCGCCGGCGTCGCCCGCGAACTCTCCGCCGCCGACTCGTCGCCGGCAGGTGGCAATGATTTGCGCTTTGGGCTGGCGATGCGACTGCAACCAATTCAAAAAGGCATGGCGTTCCCGGTCATTCTTCAAACAATCCAGGCGCACTTCGACGGTGGGCGTGTCCCGCAGCGCTTGCGCCAGCAAGCGGCGGAGTTTCCTGGCCGTGGGGGCGGCCAGCACCCCGCAAATTCGCGCGATTCCCGTGCCAAACACACTACGCACCGCGGGTCCTCCAATTCATTGAAAATACGGCATCTAGGGCACCTTTGCAAATATTTGCACATAAGGAAACTGCTCTTACCCATTTTGTTGACGCCACCCCGGGTGCTTGTTAGTTTCAAAGGTGCAAGTGCCCCGCACGGCCCTTATCTGGGTGAAATGAAGGAGTATGGATCATGCGCGTGATCGCGACCACAACTGTTTTGGCTACCCTTCTCGCTTCCGGCGTATGCGCTCAGGAAAACCAACCAGCGATTCCTGTCAGCTCCACGCAGGCGAGGCCGGAGGCGACTTCGCCGGATTACACGGCGATCAACTGTTCCGGATTTTTTACGGATGAAGCGGTTCCTTCCGAAGTGCGTCTGATTTCGGGAGAGGAATCCAACAATCATGTTGTGTTCGCGACCGGCGACTATGTGTTCATCAGCCGGGGCTCCGCGCAGGGAGTGCGCGTGGGCGATCGCTTCACGATCGTGCGTCCGGAAAAAGACCCGCTCGAAGTGCAGTGGTTCAAGTGGCAGAACCGACTGTTGAAAGCGATGGGCATGCGCTATCGCGACACTGGCCAGGTGGAAATCGTGAATGTGCAACAGAACACTTCCACTGGCATCGTGAAACTCGCATGCGATTATCTGCAGCGCGGAGACATTGTGCTCCCTTACGCCAACCGGCCTTCCCCGCCGTACAAGCCGGCTGAACAGTTCAACCACTTCGCCCCGGTCAGCGGCAAATCAGTAGGCATGCTGGTGGTAGGAGTGGATTTCGCCCAGACGTATGGAAAGAACTCCACGATCTTTGTGAACCTCGGCAGCAATCAAGGCGTCAAGGTGGGCGATTATTTCAGGATTTTCCGTTATCAGGGCTCCCATTCGGAACTGGCTCCCAACTACAGCGACTATCAGTACAGCATGTACGGGTTCGGGAGCACGCCGGTGAAGTATCAATGGAATGATCTGCCGCGTGAAGTCATCGGCGAGGGCATCGTGATCAATGTCAGCCACAATGCCTCAACGATGTTTGTCACCTACAGCAAACTGGAAATGTTTTCCGGGGATTACGTCGAAATCGAATAACCTTGGGATTTCTTCGGTTCAAAGGGCCCGCGCAGCTGGTTGCGCGGGCCCTTTTTTATTCCTGGGAACTTCTTGTTTCGGCGATGATGATGCACTCGAAACCGTAGAGGTTTGTCTGCACATCCTGCCACGCTTCGCGTGGGAGGCCTGCCTTAAAGCAGGTCTCGGCGAGAAACTGTTCCCGGCTCAAGCGGTGTTCCGTGGCCACCTGCGGCAGCAGCAGGCCGCGGCGCATGTCGCGCTGGACCAGCAGACCGTGCCGCCCGATCTCCACTTCTTCCGGGCGTATCGGGAGCATGGGAGAAAGGATGGAAACTTCAATATGCAGACCTTCGATTTCTTCCGCGCGCATGGGAGCGAATCGCGGATCGTGCAGCGCGGCATCTGCGGCGCATCGCACCAGGCTTTCCCCGAGCGTGGCGCGCGTTTCGATCACTCCGATGCATCCGCGCAACTTACCCCGGACATGCAGAGTCACGAACAACCCACGCTGCTCGGCAAAAACGCCGGTCTCGGGAAAACTCCCGGCAGGCCGTCCATGAAAGACGGCATGCAAAACCCCCTGGCGTGCCACCGTCAAGATTGCGAGTCGTTCTTCTTCAGAGAGGGACAGCATCGTGCTGCTTCTTCTGAGGCTCCGTCATGCGCAGCTTGTGACGCTGCTTGATGCGGTCGTCCAGCTTGCTCCAGAAGCGGAGAAAATACTGCGCCGCCGAGACCAGCGCGCTCACCACCACCAGCCACAGCAGAACCATCGAAATCGGCCGCAACGAAGGGTGCCGCGCACCGGCGATCAGCACCGCCACGCAGCAGACCTGCAACACCATCTTCGTTTTTCCCAGCGCCGAGGCCTGGATCGTGAAGCCCTCTGCGGAGGCAATGTTCCGCAAGCCCAAAATCGTGAATTCGCGTCCGATGATGATCACCACCATCCAACCCGCCACCAGATGCATGTCCACCAGGGAAATGAAGGCCGCGGAAATCAGAAGCTTGTCGGCTATGGGGTCGAGCAGAATGCCGAGCGTGGTCACCTGTTCGTTGCGCCGCGCGAAGTAGCCGTCCGCCCAGTCGGTTGCCGCCGCCGCGAGAAGGATCAGCACGCCCCAAACTTCAAAATGTACAGGGAAACCGAAGAGCTCCACGTTGGGGCTTCGCGTCAGCAGGACGACGATGAGTACCGGGACGAAAAAGATCCTCAGTACCGTGAGGAAATTCGGCAAATTCATAAGCGAGCGCGCCGGGAGGGCAGCTTGCCGGCTTCCGGACCCTCTCCGGTCACTATAGTCTCCGCTTCCTACTGCGTCAACGTTACGAGAATTGCGGCGTTTCCGGGGAACATCAGTACTGAGGCGTAACTAGCAGTGGAGATCAGACGGGAGGGCAGGAGATACTCTTTCGTAACACACGTTGCTGCAAACCTGTGCAAAAGCGGAATGAGGCAATCGCTGTATTTTGCAGTAGAGCGTTCATATATGAATGCGTCGTAAAGATCTAAGCTATTTGTCTTTAGGAGTTTATAGGGTAAGGGCGAGGACTCGGCGTTGTCGGCGAAGTAATTTCGGAAGCGCCTGGTCCGGGCCTTAGCGAGTTTCCACAACGTTTTCCACAAGGAGAGCCGGCTGTTCAATTCGCCATTTCAGGCTGTAAATTCGTCATATTTCTTTAACATTTGCAGCTTTCCGGAGAGTTACTCAAAAGTGACTATCCGGCAATTTCCGCAAACTCTAAATCGCGTGCGGACCCCGCAGAATACGTGCGGGGAGGAACAACAATCCCCGCAAAAGCTCCAGAACCCCAGTTACCGCGATCCCTACAATCCGGAAGGGCAGGAGAATCAGCCACACGAACGGGTAAATAATCAGCGCCAACAACGCAATCGGCCAGCAGAATATAAGCAACAAGCACCACAGGAAGAACGCAGCCATGGCTAATGGACCTCTCTCATCTCTTGATACGCACGAGGGCCCGCGGAAGTTCCGTTGGCTGCAAAGGATTCCAGCTTCAGACGGCGCGCGATACTTTGCGGCACTTCGGCTTCCAGGTCCATGTGCGAGTCACTGACTTCGGAGCGCAAAACGCGTCCCAATGCGTGGATCAACGCCAGCGAGCGGCCCTCGCTCAGCGGCATGTGCAGGGACAGCTTCACGAGCGGATCCATCGGCAGCGCCGCGTCAATCCGTTGCAGCAATTCGTCCAGGCCTTCCCTGGTCAGGCCGGAGACCAGCACGGGAAGCTCCTCTCCGCTTCCGTTCCTCCGCCAGGTGGCTTCGAGCTGGTGCCGCTGCTCAGGATCGAGGCGGTCGATTTTATTGAAGACGTGAAGGCGCGGCGTTTCCTTCACACCCAGATCGTCGAGGATTTTTTCGACTTCCGCGTCCAATTCTTCGTGATGCGGATTGGAAATGTCGCTTACCTGCAGGAGGAGCGCGGATTCCTGCACTTCTTCAAGCGTGGCACGGAAGGCGGTGATCAATCCCTTGGGCAGCTTGCGGATGAATCCCACAGTATCGGAAACGAGAATGCGGCGGTTCGAGGGCAAGCGAATCGCGCGAATGGTCGGGTCGAGCGTCGCGAACATGCGCGAGGACACGAGCACTTCGGCCTGGCTGAGCGCATTAAAGAGCGTGGATTTGCCAGCGTTTGTGTAGCCGACCAGCGCCACCGTGCCCAATGGCACGGCATTGCGCGCTTGACGGCGCAGCGCGCGCTGCTTGCGGACTTCGTCAATGCTCACTTGGATCTTCCGCACGCGGTCGCGAATCCGCCGCCGGTCCGTTTCCAGTTTCTTTTCACCAGGGCCGCGCACGCCGATGCGCCCCGCTCCGCCGCCGGCTCCCCCAGCGCCGCCTCCGCCGCTTTTGCCGCCCAAACGGGACATCTGCGCGCCGCGGCCGGTCAAGCGGGGCAGGAGGTAATTGAGCTGCGCCAGCTCTACTTGCAACTGCCCTTCGCGGCTACGTGCGTGGCGCGCAAAAATGTCGAGAATGAGTTGCGTACGGTCAATGACGCGGCGTTCGGTGATCTCTTCGATGTTGCGCTGTTGCACCGGCGTGAGGTCGCTGTCGAAAATAATCAGCGGAGCATTGTAGGCGTTCGCCGCCGCACGCACTTCTTCCAGTTTGCCGCGGCCCACCAACGTTGCCGGATCGGCCGCATCGCGTACCTGGAAAATCGTGCCTCCAACTTCGCCGCCCGCGCTTTCGGTCAACTCCACAAGTTCGGCGAGCGATTCCCTGCCCTGCTCCGCCGCAGGCATGCCGGGAAATCGCGGGGCGCGCTTCCAGCCGACACCCACCAGGAGCACGCGTTCCGCCGAAGAAATGGGATGTTGTGTTTTCATGCCAGGAAGTACGCCAAGGGGAGCGCCATGCGGTTGGTGCAATCGAGCCGTGGTTCAAACCGGACTTTCGCCATTGTTCCAATTATACGTCCATTTCCCTGCCCCGGCGTAACATGCATGTAAAAACCGCAGGTCCGGCCGCGGCTACCTTACGAGATGGTGTTGCGCTAAACTCTTCTCCCGTGCCCGTTCCCTACGGCAATATTCCGACGAAATTCAACGCGGCCGAGTTTTTTGTGGACCGCCACCTGCGAGAAGGCCGCGGCGAGGGTGTCGCGATCGAGTGCGGCGAGGAACGCGTCACCTATGCCCAGCTTGGCGAGCGAGTGAATCGCTTCGGGGCCGGACTCCGCGACGCCCTGGGTGTCCGCATGGAAGAGCGCGTGCTGCTACTCCTGCCCGACATTCCGGAATTTGCGTACTGCTTCTTCGGCGCCATCAAAATCGGCGCGATTCCGGTCCCATTGAACACGCTGCTGCGAGCAAATGAATACGAGTATCTGTTCAACGATACGCGGGCGCGCGTCATCGTCGTCAGTGAATGCCTTGCTCACCTGGTTCTGCAGATTCCCCGCGAGCGGCTGGAATTCCTCCGCACCATCATCGTCGTGGGCAACGCTCCACCCGGCACTATCTCGTTTGCTGATTTTCTGGTGGCGCAAAGCGATCAGCTTGCCGCCGCCCCCACTTGTCGGGATGATGCAGCTTTCTGGCTGTACTCCTCCGGCAGCACCGGCGCGCCGAAAGGCTGCGTCCACCTGCAGCACGATATGGTCGTGGCGACCGAGCAATACGCGTGTTCCATCCTGAAGATCCGCGAGTCCGACCGTTTCTTCAGCGTGGCAAAGCTCTTTTTTGCTTACGGCTTGGGAAATGGATTGTATTTCCCTTTGGCTGTTGGCGGAACTTCGATCCTCTGCCCGGGCCCTCCTTCACCGCAAAATGTTTTCGCCACCGTCGAACGCCATCGACCAACGCTTTTCTTTTCCATGCCCTCCAACTACGCAGCGCTGATGGATCACCGCCGCGAACAGGGCGAAATCGATCTTTCGAGCGTTCGCCTCGGTGTTTCCGCTGGCGAAGCGCTCCCGGCGGCCTTGTGTGAACACTTCACCAAGCGATTTGGCTTTGAAATTCTCGACGGTATTGGCTCGACCGAGGCCCTGCACATTTTCATTTCCAACGCTCCCGGGGATGTCCGCCACGGCTCCAGTGGGCGGCCGGTTCCCGGCTGCGAAGTCAAAATCCTCAATGAACTGGGGCACCAGTTGCCGTTTGGCGAAATCGGAACTTTGTGGCTGAAGAGCGATGCGGCTTGCGCCGCGTATTGGAACCGTCATGACCGTTCCAAACAAACTATTCAGGGAGAATGGCTGTGCACGGGCGACCAGTTTTATCAGGACCCGGACGGCTACTTCTGGTTCGCCGGCCGCACCGACGACATGCTGAAGGTCAGTGGCGTTTGGGTGAGCCCGTCGGAAATCGAAAATGTGCTGATGGAGCACGAAGCGGTTTCGGAAGTCGCCGTGGTCGCCTATCAGGATAAAGATGGATTGACCAAACCGGTTGCCTGGATCGTGCTTCGAGAGGGTTTTGTCGAAGACCAATTGCTGGTCTCAACCCTGCTCGAATTTGTTGTCGCTCGTCTTCCTTCATACAAGCGGCCTCGCCGGATCGAATTCGTTCCCGAGTTGCCCAGGACAGCCACGGGGAAGATTCGACGCTTCAAATTGCGCGAAACTTCCGCGGAAAGATGATTCGCGCGCAATAGGCCAATGTGGAGCTAACGCTGGCCTGGAATCCCTTCGACAATTTGGTGCATCCCAGGAACGAGAGGTGTGGCCATGAGTACGGGAACAGCGATCACGAATTTGCCGACTCTGGAAGAAGTGCGCGCGGCGGGGGAGATCATCTACCAGCTGATGCCCCCCACGCCGCAGTATCGCTGGCCGTTGCTCTGCGAACGCCTCGGCACGGATGTCTGGGTGAAGCACGAGAACCACACACCGATTGCCGCGTTCAAGGCGCGCACCGCCATCGTCTATGCCGAAAAACTGCTCGGGCGCGAACCCGGCACGCGGGGATTGATGGCCGCCACGCGCGGGAATCACGGACAATCGGTCGCGCTGGCGGCGCAACGCAAGAGCCTTCCCTGCATCATCGTGGTGCCGCACGGAAACAGCGTAGAGAAAAACGCGGCGATGCGCGCGCAGGGAGCAAAACTCATCGAACATGGCGAGGACTTCCAGTCCGCGCTGGAGTACGCGGTGAAGCTGAGCGCGGAACTCGGCTATCACCTTGTGCCGCCGTATCACCGGGATATTGTCCTGGGCATCGCCACCTACTGGCTGGAGCTGTTTACCGCCGTCCCGCAGCTCGACGTGGTCTACGTGCCGGTGGGCATGGGCTCCGGCATCTGTTCGGCTTCGGCGGTACGCAACGCCCTGGGCCTGCATACAAAGCTCATCGGCGTGGTTTCCGACCAGGCGCCCATGTATGCGCTTTCCTTTGAAGCACAGAAGATCGTGGAAGCGCCCGCTCAAACCGTGCTCGCCGACGGGCTCGCCTGCCGCAAGGGAAATGAAGAAGCGCTGCAAGTGATGCTGCAAAACGTGGATCACATCGTTCGCGTGACCGACACCGAAGTGTCCGACGCCATGCGCGCCCTGTTCATCGCCACGCACAACGTGGTGGAAGGAGCTGGCGCCGCGGGGCTGGCTGCGGCCTTGAAAGAAGCGCTCACCCTCAAAGGCAAGCGCGTGGCCCTCATCGCCACCGGCGGCAACGTGGACCACGACGTCTTCGCCCGCGTGCTATCCGAAAAACATTAGCAACAATCCGGAATACAAACCGAGAGACTGGTCAAACGTCCAGTGGACGGGACAGGTGTGCTCCAACTGGCCGGAAGGTCTCTACCCCGCCGGAAACCACAGGAATATGCTAGGCGCGAATCGCAACCCCTGTTTGTAAGTGGGGGCGGCCAGGCGAGAATGGACTGAGCATGCCGGAACAACAACTCTTGGAAATGAGACGGTGGCAGAAGGCGCGGCGCAGCCAGCGACTTCCTTTGAACGTCTCTGTGATGGTGCACCGCCCTCCAAAAGAGGGCCCGCAATTCTACGAAAGGACCCGAACACTGTCCGCAAGCGCGCATGGAGCTTTGCTGGCGTTGACGGGCCTGGTAGCGCCCCGGCAAAGGCTCCTGCTGCAAAACAGCGCCAGCGGAGAACAGCAGGAGTGCCGTGTCGTTTACGTCGAGAGGGATCTGGCGGGTCCGACCAAAGTCGCCGTGGAATTCGCGCAGCCCGCGCCAGGCTTCTGGCGCATCGCGTATCCGCCAGCCGATTGGAAGAGCAACCCGTAACGTTTCGTTTTGCCCGCGCAGGCCGAACTAGCTGCCGGTTTGGGAAGCGCTCCAGCAAGCTCGCACCCTCAATCGAGGCGCTCCCGGCAAAACCGATGCAAAAATGCAAGGCGCAGGCATGTAAACTGCAGAGAGCCTGCGCCTCATGTTTTCTGTAAGCAACAAAGCCTGGTGCGTCACGGGCCCGTGATGGTGTAGGTCGCGACGGCCGTGGCGCTTTGCGTGATGCCGGTCCCCGTAGCCATAGCACGCAGCGTCGCAGACGACGTGAGCGTTACCGGGCATGGACTCGAGCATGAAGGCGACGAAGTGGTCGGGAATCCGGTCGTTGAATAGTAGATGGTTGTGCCGAGGGTTGACTCCGTGATGTTCAGGCTAAGCGGCGAGGCGTACGTACCTGATGCCGGGGAGATCACTGGAGTATTCGCAGCAAGCGTGTATGACCCTGCCGTTGTGCCGCTTTGCGATATGCCGTTGCCGACAGCCATCGCCCGCAAGGTGGTAGTCGTGGAAAGCATGACGCTGCATGGACTCGTGCAAGAAGGCGACGACGTGGTGGGGAATCCGGTCGTCGAGTAGTAGATGGTTGCGCCCGCGGTTGACTCCGTGATGGTCACGGTCAGTGGGATGGTGTAATACGTCCCGGCCGCCGGGGAGAACATGGGATTGCTGGCGGCGATGGTGTAGGCTGCGAAGCCCACATTGCTGGACGCATACCCACCGCCCGAAGCGATGGCTCGGAGTGTGGTTGTTGTTGCAACATACAACGAGCAGGGGTTCGAGCACGGCGTGGATCCGGTCGTCGGGATGGAGCCATTCGTCGTGTAGTAGATGGTCGCACCGCTGGCTGTATCGGAAATGGTCACCGGCACCGTGGTGTAATAAGTGCCGGCAGCCAGCGAGAATGTCGGCGTCGGAGCCTGGATGTAGTAGTTGCCGGTGGAGACGCTACTCGCCTGATACCCGGTCGCATAGGTGATGGCTTTGATTGTGGTGTTCTGCGAAACCGCGATTGGCACAGTGTAATGCGTGGAGTTGATGGTAGGCGTTGTGCCATCCAGGGTATAGAACATCGGCAAGCTAGCGGTATTCGCAAGGCTCACCATTTGCGGCGAACTGTATGTGGACGGCAGCGGCGAGAAGGTTGGGGGAGGCGCCAGCGGCAACGCGAGGTTATAAACCGCGGTCGTAACCGTGCTGTTCTTGATTCCTGGATAGGTAGCCATGGCCCGGAACGTCGTGCTGCCCAGGATCAGAATCGGCCCCGTGTAAACCGGAGAACCCGTGTTCGGCTGTGTCCCGTCCGTCGTGTAGTAAATTGTCGCGCCGGCCTGCGCGTCCAAGATCGCGACTGTTATCGTCGTCGTGTATGTGCCCGGCGCGGGAGAGAACGTCGGCGCGGGAACTCCCGGATCCGGTGGATGCATCACCGAAGCCCAATAGGCCAGTTGCGACCTGGTGTAGGCATGCGCACCGGGCATGCCGGGCGGCAGCGTCAGTCCGTACGGATTTGTGATTCCATCGCCACCAACGTGGCACTGCCCGCAGGCCAGATCCACATCGAGCCACGTTGCAGGCGCATACGTCAACCCAGTCTTTTCCGAAACGTCAGGCGCGGTGCCCGGTGCCGTGACGCCGGCGTAAAACTGCGCGGCTGTCGGGAAGGTCCGGTAATTTGCGTCGGAATTGATCCGGAACAGGTGGCTGTTCGCGGAGCCCAGGGCAGCCTGCATGTGGCAGACGATGCACGCGCCCGGGACGTCACTCGGAGCCCCCGTCGGGAATGGCGTGCCAGGTCCCATCGGATGATTAATCGTGTTCATGATGTTCGCCGACAGCAGGTGGCAGCCGTCGCATTGATTCACAATCGGCTTCGTGGCTCCCACGGCCGCAACCGTGCTCTGGTGCGGATCATGGCAGCCGATGCACCCGTAGTTACGGGGTTTGTTCGCCGGGTCAATAAACTGACTAGCATAAGTTCCGGAGATAGTGATGGAAAGATCGGCGGAATGCTGCGCGTTCTGCGTCAGCGTTCCGGTGAACTGCGCGTGCGGGCTGTTCAGGAATTCCTGGCCCCTTCCATATCCGAAAGTGGGCTTATATACCCACTGGTTTTCCGGATTGCCAAGGCAGGTCGTATAGGGCGACCCGGAAAGATCGGAGCAGTATCCGCGATCGATCGTCACCAGTGTGTTCGCGGGACCAATATTGCCCGGAGGCGTCACGGTGGCGGGAACGATAGTCTCTTCGCGATGGCACTCCAGGCACAGGGCCGTCGCCGCTTCGTTGTAGGCAATGGTTGCTTGCAAACCGCCTTGCGGGTGCGAACCATATCCCCACGCGGCAACGTGGCAACGCTCGCACTGAACTCCGGTCAGATACCAGGAGGAGGTTCCCGTGTTTCCGGAAGCGATAAATCCATCTGTCGGAACGCGGCTGAGCTTGGAATCCGGAATCGCCGCCACCAAATTGTTTGTGTTCGAGGTCGGCTCAGGTGCCCAGTTACCGAAATTGTAGCCTGTGGCATGGCAGCGCGCACAATCGAAATTTCCCTTGGGGTAGAGCTCGCCGGTGAAGCCGGTATCGAAAATGGTGTTGAGTTGCGTGGCAGTGGGGGTGGCACCTGCGCCATAGTTCAGCCATCCGCCCAGCAGATAGTACAAATTTCTCACCCCGCCAGCCTGAACCGTTGGGGCCACCGGCGTGTAGGGGGCGGGGGCCTTTGGATTCGACAAGGTGTAATAAGGATATTGGCAAGAGGGATCGGTTGCCGTCAGTCCGGTCTGCGCGACAGTCCCCAGTGGATTGCACCAGCCGATCGTGACTTGGCCATTCGTCCAGTTATAGAGGCTGCCCGACCCGTAGTGATCGTCCGTTGCCAGATAAATGGAATTGTCCGGGCCGCCCCAGAGGCCTTGCGGCGCCATCTTGCGCATGGAGTTTTTATGCCCACTCATCAGGTAAGGCATGGTGTCTGTGCCGTAGTGGCAGCTCAGGCACTGGTTTACGTCGGCGTAGTACGTAGTCCAACCGCCGGCTTGATTGTTTGCTGCGCCGTCACCGTGAAACACCTGGCCGGTTCCATTGGGAATGTACGTCAGGTTATCAACGGGCTGGCATCCCTTGGATAAACTGCATTGAGCGTAGGAACTGAAAGGACAGATCGCGCTTACCACCAAAACTCCCAACAATACAGTCACACCCCAGCATAAACAGCTTGCTTTGGCTTTCATGGGAAGTCTCCACTTTCACTCGGCAGACGGCGACCCGACGGACTCACTGAGAGCCATTAAGCACATTGCACTAAATATTTCCGTGACGACGAGTACGCGTCCACGTGTTTACGTCACACGTGCCGCCGGTTTTCCTTTTTTTCGGGGAAGAATCGGGCCCTTACAGGTGCCCCCCACAGTAGGCGAGCGCTTGCTGCTGGATCGCAGGTTCCTGGCCGAAGCCGGCGAACCAGTGGATTTGCGGGTCGCGGCGAAACCAGGTGAGTTGCCGCTTGGCGTAGCGCCGCGTGGCTTGTTGGATGGCGGCGCACGCCTCCTCGAGTTGCATTTCTCCCTGAAGGACCGCGCGGAGCTCGCGGTAGCCAATGAAATCGAACGGCTTGGCGTCTGCCGGAAGTCCACTGTCCAGGAGACCGCGAACCTCGTCGAGCCACCCGGCGGCGAGCATGGCCTCGGTGCGTGCGTGAATCCTTTGATACAGCGCTTCCCGTTCAGGCGACAACCCAATCTTTATTGCGCGCCATCCGCGGAGGGGATTTCTTCCCGCGCTATGCACTTCGGAAAGGGGCTTTTTCGCCAGCAGGCAAACTTCGATGGCGCGAATAAGTTTTTGTTGGTCTGCGGGTGCGATTTTTTCCGCGGAGAGGGTGTCCATGCGCTTCAGGATGCGGTGCAAGTGACCAGGCACATGGGATGCCGCGCCGGCCCGCAGCCGCTCGCGTATCTCTTCCGAACGCAACGGAACATCGGCCAGCCCTTCCAACAGCGCACGCAAATAAAGGCCCGTGCCGACTGTGAAAATTGGCAACCGCTTTCGCGCCCGTAGATCTTCCAACACTATCTCGGCGCGCTCGCGATATCTGCCCGCGGTCGCTTCTTGCCCAGGATCGAGCACATCGATCAGGTGGTGGGGCACATCGGCGCGCTCCGCGGGACTTGGCTTCGCCGTGCCAACATCAAAGCCGCGATAAAGCTGCGTGGAATCGCAGGCGACCACTTCGCCGCCGAGCTGTTGCGCGAGCCAAATGCCCAGCGCCGATTTTCCGGAAGCGGTCGGCCCGACAATCGCGATCAGGGGAGATTCGCTGGGAGCGTTCATTTGGGGAAAAGCAACGGCCACGCGCGGACCATTAGCACCGCCAGCACAATCAGCGCCAGCAGCAAGCTGCCGATTACCTGGTGCCGCGAAAGTTTCATGCGGTGTTAGTGTGGCACAGGCATTCTTGCCTGCGCTTGATTTTGTGCTTGTGGCTCGAGTGCACAGGCTGAAGCCTGTGCCACCGCATTGGCGCACGCGTCGTATTACTGGCTCGGCGGCTGAAGGTTGTAGTAGTAGGAATAGATGATTTCGATGTACGGGCCCTTGAACTGCGGGGGCAGCGGCGGAAACGGATTCGAGCTACGAATGGAAGCAATGGCCGCGCGGTCCAGGGGCTCCTTGCCGGAGGTATAAATCAAGACAGGCTCCATGTCCGGAACCGACCCATCGCGCATGATTTTCACGTGCAGGGCAAGCTTGCCTTGTTCGCCAAGGCTCACCGAAGGCGGCATCACCGCCATCCAGTTGTGATAGACGATCCAGTAGATGCGGTTAAAGTAGTCATGGAAATCGACGCCTTCGTTGTCCGTGAGCATCTGGATTCCGGCGCCAGCAGTACCTCCGCCGCCCCCACGGCCCCCCACTCTGCCGATGCCGCCTGCCACAGGGATTCCACCGCCCATGGCGATCGGGGCGTTGGGTTTAACACTGCGCGAAGCGTCGCGAATCAGATCGCCCGCCGAATTCGGCGTCTTTGGCAGGATCAATCCGCCTTTTTGCGGCACCGGCATATCCGGATTTTCCAGCTTCACCTGTGGCTTCGGCAATTCCCCTTGGGCTGGCGGCATGTTTGGTGGAGGCTGCTGCGCCACATTAGGCTGAGGCGTTGGCGCGCTGGGCAACTCGCGCTTGGGCACTTCGGGTTGCGGCGTCGGTGGAGGCGGCGTTGGAGCCGGCGGCGCAATTTTGTTGATGACGCGGGGATCCACGCGCACGGCGGCATGCGGCGCGGGCGCCGGCGAAGGCTTTAGCGATTCGAGGGCCCCGGGAGGCAGCAGCACGGTCATCTGGCGGCGCGCGATGTCCTGTTCTTCGGCCGTTGGCACATGCGACTTGAAATATTTACCGGTAAACGGCAGAGACAGCAGCATAAGGGCATAGACAAAAGTCGTAATCCACGTCGCTACACGCTCATCTTTGCCGCGATAATCGCGTTCCACAGGCGGCAGAAAAGAAACTTCGCCGGTGGAAATGACGTTCGGTTCGACAAGCTCCTCGGAAACCGGTGGCAGGGGCGGCAGCTCTTCCGGCGCAGCGACACCCATGGGGATGGTGATGCGTTCGTCCATCTCCGTCGGCTGCGGTGGCAGTGTGGACTCTTCGGCCCTCTGTACGAGCTCGACATTGATGTCACGCGGCACCACCATGCGGGTGGCGATGGCTTCGAGCGGCAGATTCGAGGGGATATTGGTTTTGCCATCGAGCGGCACAAGGGGCAGCGTCGAAGGCACCAGCGTGCGTTCGTCGAGATTCGTCGGGCGACGGCGTGTCGAGGCAGCTGACTCTGCGGACAAACGTGCGCCTTCGGGAACTAAAGTTCTGGGAATCATTGTGTCGTAGGATCGAGCGAGCCCTTAACTACTGGTTGGACGCGCTCATCGTGCTCCCGGATGCTTTGCATGACGCGGCCGGCGAGTTCCAGAGCGGCGCGCCCCGCCACGCCATCGGTCGGAGGAGCCACGCGGGTACGGACAGCGGTGGCAAAGGCCTCCAATTCCGCATGCAGCGGCTCCGTGTCCGGCGCGGGGAGTTTCTCAAAACCGAACTCCGGCTCCGGTCCGGGCTTTCTCACTTTGACGCGCAAGGCGTCGCGGCGGGTGTAGTCCAGCGAAATATATTCGTGCTGCTGGAAGAAACGCATTTTGCGGACACGTTCCGTGGAGACGCGGCTGGCCGTGACGTTCGCCACCGCCCCGCCCGTGAACTCCAGGCGCGCGTGCGCGATGTCCACTTTGTCCGTCAGCACCGGAATGCCCACCGCTTTCACTTCCACCACCGGCTCTTTCACCAAGGCCAGCAGAATATCCAGATCGTGAATCATCAGGTCGTAAATCACGTCCACGTCCAGGCTGCGCGGCGTGAACACGCCCAGCCGGTGAACTTCGAAGAACAGCGGCCGGTTAGCGATGCGTTCTACGGCGATCACCGCCGGATTGAACCGCTCCACGTGACCCACCTGCAAAATTCGCTGATACTTTCTCGCGGCTTCCAGCAGCACATCCGCTTCAGCAAGCGTTGCCGCCATGGGCTTTTCCACCAGGACGTCCAGGCCCAGAGCCATCAGCCGGCAGCCCACATCCGCATGTGTCACCGTTGGCACAGCCACACTAGCCGCGTCCGCGTTCCTCTGCAACTCCGCTAAACTTTGGAACGCGCGCACGTCAAATTCTTGCGCAAGCTTTCCCGCGCGGGTCGTGTCCACGTCCATCACGCCGGTAAGTTCTACCGTGTCCATCTCGCGATAGACACGCGCGTGATTGCGGCCAAACTCCCCTGCGCCGACAACGGCTACGCGAATCTTTTTGTATTCCCCGCCCACACCCGTGCGCCTCGTCATTCTTTGTTCATTCCTCGGGATTCCCCCGAAGGTTCCGCAGCCAGTAATGGCGGAAAGGCCTGCACCGCGATACCAGCGGCGTCGGCTGTAGCGATCAGTTGTTCCCTGTCGAAAAGAAGAGTGCGGTTTGCGTCAATGGCCAGCGCCGTCGCTCCGGCCTGCTTCATGGATTCGACGGTCGGCAAACCGACCACGGGTACATCGAAACGCATGTCCTGCCGAGGTTTGCTGACCTTTACCACGACCAACGGCTTGCCGTTAGCAAAGCGCGCCGCACGCGCGATGGTTTCGTCGGTGCCTTCCATTGCTTCTACGGCGACGCAGGCGCGGTCGGCCACGATCACGGTCTGGCCGATGTCCATGGATGCGATGTGGCGCGCGATGCCCAAGCCGTATTCCATGTCCTCCGCTTCGTGCTCGTTCGGTGCGCGGCGAGTCAACACGCCCGCTTCCGGCAGCAGCGGCTTCAGGAACATCGTGGAATCCACCAGTTGAATGCCTTCCTCCTCGAGCACCTTGGCCACCGCGCCGATCAGCGAATCGGTGTTTTTCCGCGGCAGTGCGAACAACAATTTCGCCAGCTTCCAGTCCGGGCGAATCGAACTGAAAATCTTGTTGTGCTTCACCTGCCCGGCCATCACCGCGCGCTTCACGCCTTCCCGCTGTAGCAGATCGATCGTCTTGCTGAGTTCGCCAAGGCTCACCCAGTGCAGGCGTTTCGCGGCCTTTTCGAGTTCCGGCGAAGCCTCTTCCTTCAGCGCGATCACCGCCATTTCGATGCCCTGGCTGCGCGCGCCCTCCAGCACCAGGAACGGAAAACGCCCGTTTCCTGCGATGAGTCCCCAGCCGGTGCTTGGCGTTGCTTCTGGCATGGCTTTTACTACTTCACGATGCCGCGCTCGGCCTTCTCGACAAATTCCACGAGTTCTTTCACGTCCTCGGAGCCCGCCATCATCCCGCGCATCTCTTCGAGCGCCTGCGAGGTGTTTTTCTTCGAGCGCGTCAGTACGCGAAACGCCTTTTGAAGCGCCTTGATGCGCTCCGTGGAAAAACCCTTGCGCTCCAGGCCAATGGTGTTGGGGCCGAAGCAGCGTGTTTCGCGTTCGGTCACGATCAGCGAAAACGGCGGCACATCCTGCGTGATGACGGTTGAGGCGCCGATGTAGGCATAGCGGCCGAGGCGGCAAAACTGGTGTACGGGCGAGAAGGCGCCGAGGGTCACAAAATCCTGTACGGTCACGTGGCCAGCCAACGTCGCGCCGTTCACAAAGAGCGTGTTACTGCCGATCTGGCAGTCGTGGCCGACGTGGGAATAAGCTAGGAAGAAATTCCTGTCACCGATGCGCGTGACGCCGCCACCTTTGGTGGTGCCGCGGCTAATGGTGACATATTCCCGAAAAATGTTTTCGTCGCCCGCTTCCAGCGTTACTTGCTCGCCGCGAAAGCTGTAGTCCTGCGGGTCGCCCCCAATCAGGCAAAACGAGTGGAAGATGTTGCCGTTGCCGAATTTCGCGGGGCCGCGCACCACGGCGTGCTCGTGCGCGTCGCAGCCATCGCCCAGCTCGACCCCCGCGCCCACCACGGCGTAGGCGCCAATGCGCACGTTGTCGCCGAGTTTCGCTTCCTGGGAAACAATCGCCTGCGGATGAATATGTACGCCAATTCCCATTTACGAGTTTGCGGGTTCTTCCCGGTCGGCCATCACGCAGAGCATTTTCGCTTCGGTGGCCAGATTGCCGTCCACGAACGCTTTCGCGTCAATCTTGCAGAGATCGCCCTTCCAGGTGAGGATGTTTACTTCGATGCGGAGCTGATCGCCCGGAACCACGGGGCGGCGGAATTTCACGTCGCTCATTGACGCGAGGTACAGGAGTTTCTTCTCGCGGTCCGGAATTTCCTGCAGCAAAAGTAGTCCACCGGCCTGCGCCATGGATTCCAGAATCAGCACGCCGGGCATCACCGGCTTGCCGGGAAAGTGCCCCTGAAAAAAGCCTTCGTTGATGGTGACGCTCTTGATTGCCACAATGCGCTTGTAGCGCTCCATCTCGACAACCTTGTCGATCAGCAGAAATGGATACCGGTGGGGCAGGTATTTCTGGATCTGGTTGATGTCGAGTTGCATCGCGACTCCTGTCTCGCTCATGGCCAAAGGAACCACTCCCTCCGTCTGTTTACAAACCTCTTATTATATGCGGTTTTCCGCCTGCGGGAAGCTTATCATTTTCGGGGGATGGGTTACTTCCATTGAGATGAGCCTTGCGGCGACTATCGGTATTGCCCAGCGTATAGGAGCGAAAGGTCCAGAAGATACTGACAAGCGACCCGGTAGCCATAGGCTCTGGATGGGCACCACCTTTGCACTACATGGTACTTCCCATTGCTGACTCCTTCCAGGAGCCACTCTTCGCCGTCGAGACCACGGTCAAGACCACGGGTTTGAAGACAGGTGTCCAAATTCCAGAAGTCGGCCTGCTCCAAAAGACTCAAGAACTCCCTCACTTGCTCAGCGGTCACGGGTTGGTCGATTCGAGGGCACTCGCGCTCACCGCCACCCCTTCTATTGCGCGGAGTAGTCATCGTATGGAGAGTTCCTGTGCCATCAGGTGCGATCACAAGTCGAACGACAAAGGTAGGAGTAAAAGATGGGATCAACGTAAAACGGTACACAGTAGTTCCTGGCACCCCTCTTTTTCCGAGGAGTGACGGCTCCCCCAGTGACCTCAACTCACTCGCGAACCACCTCGCTTCCCAATAACTCATTTGCGGGTTTTCGTGGAATACGCCGGCTGGAGAATATTGCGGGGCGGTATCAGGAGGAAAGGGATACTTGATGGTGATCTTTTTCGGCGCTGTCTTAGCCTGAGGAAACACCGCGACGGCATAGAAAGCACAAAACAAGAGAAGGGGCACTCGGCGCATATGTCCTTGGGAACACTGTACACGCCTAAGAGTTGCACGTCTGGTTCGACGCACGGAGCCTGAGCTTCTGACGTGCTACCATTCCAGGGCCATGGCGCGACCTCCCGTTCTTTCTTATCTGCAAAACCAACTCCCAAAGATGCTAGACACGCTGCG
>Ga0335082_10000850_pt1 | contig 32069 bp, 28 predicted proteins | sample Lox_Sample_41_FD_206718 | JGI IMG/M metagenome (GOLD analysis project Ga0335082, IMG submission 206718) | Soil microbial communities from Loxahatchee National Wildlife Refuge, Florida, United States - Lox_Sample_4.1 | ecosystem: Environmental > Terrestrial > Soil > Wetlands | place: USA... | reverse complement strand
ACTGAGTCCGGTTTTAGGACTTCTTCCGCCACCAGAATCCCGAGGGCCATGGGCAGGTCAAAGGCCGAGCCCTCCTTCTTGACATCGGCCGGAGCCAGGTTCACCGTGATTTTCTTCACCGGAAAATTAAAGCCGGTGTTTTTAAGCGCGGCCCGAACGCGATCCTTGCTTTCCTTGATCGCGGCGTCCGGCAGACCGACGATCGTGAACATCGGGAGACCCAAGGCCACGTCCAGTTCCACATCCACGAGAAGAGCGTCGAGACCCAAAATGGCGCTACTCAGTATTTTGGCGATCATGATTCCCTCCGCAAGCGGACGCCTCGCAGGACTCTTTGACCGAGCGCCTGCTCTCGTAACGTCCGGTTTATGTTTTTGTTCGCACGACAATGGTCCGACCCGCCAGGTCGCCCAGACGCTGCCAACGGTCGGTTGCTGCGATGCTGATCACCCCCACCCAGTAGAAACAAATTCCATCCGCCAAACGCACGAAATTACGGATAATGGACTGCCCCATTGTGCAGGGCTTCAGATCCCGATCCATCACTCTAATCCGGCAAAGCCGCTTGCCGAGGGTTTGTCCCCAGAGCCCTTCGGCCAGAACATGGTATATAAAAAGCAAGAGCAGAGCGGCCATCCATCCCGTCCCGGCTTCCCCCATAAAATGCGCGAGAGGATTTGGGAAAAGCAGGCGTTCCGAATCCAGCCGAGACACGACGACGATCCCGATAGGAACAACCACCAACGCGGTATCGACCGCCTTGGCGATGAACCTCTGCCCTGCCGATGCATAGGGAACGCCCGGATTTGCCGGCATCGGTTTCCAGTAGGCCAGCGCGAACGTCAAACCCACCGTGGCCAGCGCGACCATCACCAGAAGCAACGACAATACCCGCTCCTGATAGCGGAGAACGGTCTGGCCGAGATCGCCGCCCATCCGATAAACGGACGGCCCCGGCGGACCGGTCTCCCAGATTATATCCTCGATTCTGATTCCGGTATTGATTAAGAGATGGGCCTTGCCTTGAAACCGGAAGGCCGAGATCTCGAGGAGACCCACCGGAGCGGATCGCTCGATATCTTTTTCTCCCCGCCACCCATTTCCGTCGAAGACTTTCAGACCGATCGGATCAATCCCTCGATCTCCCTTCGCACCTAAGGATATCGGAAGATTCCAAATGAAGATTTGATTGGAATCCGACAGGGCATCGAAGCCTTCCAGTTTTCCAAACATTTCTCCCAACGATTCGACGCGACCGGAATGATCGCCCTCCAATACCCATTGATAGAGAGTGTGGTCCTTCAACCAGAAGTAAAAAATCTTGTCTTTGAAGAGCACCAGACGCGACGGACACTGTTCCGAGCAAAAGAGGTTCTGATCGTTCGGATCGGTCGCAACCGGCATGGGCCGTTCCCAGACGTCATGGGTGTAAGAAATCAACGAAAACTCCTTCCCGAGGCGGCTGAGGACCAAAAGCTGTTCCGGCGCCGCCGTGACGACCGGGTCGTCACCGATCCAGGGGGCATCAAATCGATGCCATTCTTTGCCGTCGAAGATCCGGTACATTCCCGCGTTGAAGAACCAGAGTTTGTCCGAGAAGGCGACAAAGGAATGAAAGGGTTTGATCTCCGATTCGCCCTGCACACGATCCTCTTCCACGGCGCTCATCCACCAGTTTTCTTTGGGCGGGGCGGTCGATGAATCACGCCGCATCAGGAAAAGATAGATCCGAGTTCCGAGGCCGGCCGCCTGAAGGTTGAAGACCGGAGCCGGAAATTGCGGGACGGGAATGCGTTGAAACAAATCCAGGAAGACCCCGATCGTCAGCAGGCCGATGATCACGGCCAATCCGATCGGGGTTGCAAGCCGGCGGCTCCAGAAGCGAAGCTGATCCTGATGATTCGTCCTCATGATGGATGATCGTCCGAGAAGGCCCTCATTATAAGAAGTTCCAAACGGGTTTGCAATCAAATCCCCTATGCAAAAAAACCCCGGAGGGCGGAATAAACCAGGATGACTTCGACGGCATGCGCCGCTATCGTGGAAAATAAGCTCCGGGTCCGCAGCAACAACACGCCCCAGATCAAACCGTCCGTCAACGCCAGCCAGTGATACCCCCGAAAGACGGTCATCATAAACGGATCCAGGGAGAAGACAACGGCCGAGACGATCACGGCCAGGACCGATCCATACGGTTTGTCTCCCCACATCATCGCAAGTCTTCCCAGGAGGAATCCCCGAAAGTTCATCTCGACAAACAGGGCAATCAGGGTAATGCCCCAGGGGACCATCAACGCAAACGGCATCCGCGCATGCGGCGTGTCACGAAGAAAATCAAAACTGAACCCCAGCCACGGGGTCAGTTTAACAATAACCCACAAATTGAAAAGTCCGGTGAGACAACCAATGACGGCACCGAGCCGCAGGCTTCCCCAAATATGGCGAGAGACGATGAAAAGACGACCCAATCGGCGATCATTGACGGTCAACCAGACCGCCAGACAGGCATAGGCGAGGCATTGAGGAACCAGAGTCGACCATAACGACGCGGGGAGCGCTGGCGACCAAATCGAGTAGGTGAATGTGAGGACGATCGGTAGGACAACAAGCCCGCCCCATCGTTCCCCCGGCGACTGAATGGACGTCCCATCAGAAGACGAATCGAATCGCAGATGCGCTGTCGAATCGGCTTTTGGATTTGATCGAACGTCGGCGATGTCTACTCCCCGCCGGCGACATCGGTCTTGCAGTCGGCGCAGATCGTCATGATATCCGTCCCCGAATAGACCGGGAAGAATTTCTCGGCCTCCTGTCCGCAAATATCGCAAGTCCGGGGCGGAAGCACGGAGGGACTGTATCGCTGTGAGGGATCCTGATTCATATATATAGAACGGTCTCGGCGCCTTCCACCACCGTCAGTACCTGGGGCAGCCCCCAGACATCGTCAATCAAAGATGCCTGTCGGCTGTCCTGCGAGGTCATATCAATATCCATGTATTCCAGTCCGGCGCTGCAGACGATCACTTTCACCCCGATTCCACGAGCCTCTCGAAGCATCTCGCTGACCGGAGGAACTTTTTTTTCCTTCATCAACTGGGTGATTTTATGACTCCAGGACTGGTACTCAACCGGAAAATCGGCATGGTCCAGCTGGCCCGAGTAGAATTTTTTCAAAGCCCAGAAAAAAAGGATGATATAGACCTCGCTGCCCATCGCGGCCGCGGTCAGCGCGATTGTGGCCGTCTGATGCAGTTTATCATAGGTGCCGCTGTGGGCGAAGATAACGAATTTTCCTTTGTTTTTTTTCATTCCAGGCAGGATAACAGACCGCCACGGGCAAGTCAATTCACTTGGGGAGGAGGTCTATTCCGGTCAAAACGTCATATAAAAAGCGTGATATCGGCCTCGCCGGCATACTCGAGGAAAGTCGCCGCTCCTACGGGATCCGGAAGTCCGTCGATCAGATCTTCTTTCTTTAGATTGAACATATCCATCGCCATCTGGCACGGCCACAGCTTGACCCCCGTCTCGATCGCGATCTGCATGAGTTCAGGGATCGTGGCGATCTTCTTCTTTTTGATCTCCCGCTTCATCATCAGGGTCGCCAGGGCGGTCATCCCCGGAAGGACGCTCACGATGTTTGGCATAGCCACCGGCATGGCCGGGTTTCCCAACGGGACAACTTTGAGCGAATCCTGATTCCCCTTTTTAAGGATGTTCAGGCCGAAAAAGGAAAAATAAACGCCAACCTCCATCTCCATCGCGGCCGCGGTCGTGGCTAAGATCAGTGCGGCATAGGCCGTTTCAATTGTTCCTTTCGAGACCACGGCGATCGCCAGTCGTTTCCGTCGGCTTTCCTTTTCCTTCTTAAGTTTTTCCGCCACCAGCGCTTCGATGCGCTGATCGAGGAGCTCCTTGACCTTGGCCTCAATGAGGTCATTGAGGCTCTTATCCAGAGCGGTTGACATCTTTAATCTCCTTACTTTGCCTTGCGGATATAAAACTGAAACAGGCCGTTGCCCTGCCGATGTTCTATCAACTCATGCCCGGTTCGATTCGACCACGCCGTCATGTCGGCCACCGACCCCGGGTCGGTCGAAATCATTTCGAGAACCTGTCCCACGGCCATCTTGTCGATCGCCTGTTTTGTCCGGATCACCGGGAGGGGGCAGAGAAGCCCCTTACAATCCAAGGTTTGATCCACTTTAACGGTATCGGCCATCTTGATTGCTCCTCTTCATTCAAATTCAATACGACTGAGAGACCTTGGTTTATACAAAACTTATCATAGTCCGCCCTCCGACGCTAAGTCAAGGCTTGATTACGCCCTTCGCGAAGCGTGTTTCACCGTTGAACTTTCAGATGGAATGGATTATGATGGATGGATTATGATGATAGACGAACTGCAAAGTTTTATGGGCCAGCAGGTCGAAGTGATTTATAATACCCTGATCTACCGTGGCGAATTGGCCGGCGCTTCGGAAGACGAAGTCTTCCTCAAGACGGCTGCGGACTGGGTCTCTCTGCCGATGGAAGGAATCACACAGGTCCGCAAAGCAGAAACCTCTTAATCAAGAGTCCTGGAATGGAAAGACACTCCGCACATCCTATTCCGATCCACGAACCTGTTTCACCCGCGATGGCCGATTCCGAATCGTTCCACTCGGGTGCCGAGGCACAGGCGCGTCAACAGTTTCCGTGGGTCAACACGATGCTTTTCATCGCGACGATCTTTACGACGCTTTTGGCCGGCGCCCTTCAACAAGGCGCAGAAATCTTTCAACATCCGGCCGAATTGGCCCGCGGGATCCCTTTCTCCTTTACCCTGATGGCCATTCTCCTGACCCATGAGATGGGCCATTATCTCACCTCTCGCTACCACGGAGTGAGCGCCACGCTGCCCTACTTTATCCCGGCCCCGTCGATTATCGGAACCTTCGGTGCCTTCATTCGAATGACCTCGCCTATTCTAAACAAGCGCGCGCTGATTGATATCGGCGCGTCGGGACCGATCGCAGGGTTCGTCGTGGCGATTGCCGCCGTGGCCGTCGGCCTGCACTTTTCTCAGGTGGTCGAGGTTTCCACCCTCGAAGGTATGAAGCTCGGCACACCGCTGATTTTCGCGATAATTTCTAATCTGATGATCGGCCCCATCCCGATTGATCACGACGTGCTCTTGCACCCGGTCGCATTTGCCGGCTGGATCGGGTTGTTCGTCACCGCCTTAAATCTGATCCCCATCGGTCAATTGGACGGCGGTCATGTGGTCTACGCCGTCTTTGGCCGGCGACATCGGACGATTTCTATGATCATGATTCCCATATTGATCCTGTTCGGCATTTACGGATGGCCGGGCTGGTTTGTCTGGGCCGTCCTTCCGCTCATTTTTGGGATCAATCACCCGCCGGTCCTGGATACCGACCGTCCTCTCAGCCTCAGCCGACAGATCATCGGATGGGTCTCGCTGGCGATCTTCGTCCTGACCTTCACACCCACCCCATTTATGGGATAGCCAATCATGGAAATGCCCGGCCCGACACCCCCCTCCGAATCGACCCGCAACCCCTTGACAGCCGGTTCAAATTTGCTATTCTTAGAGAAACAACGTCCCTTGAATCGTGAGGATTTGGATCGGATGCCGCCGGAAAACGAAAAGATCCTGATCGTAGACGACGAGCCCAACATCCGAATGATTCTGTCCCGCCATCTCTCCAAAATCGGTTACCCCTGCACCCTCGCCGAGAATTCGCAGCGCGCCATGGACGTGTTGGAAACGGACCCCCATGCCCTGGTAATCACGGATATCCGAATGCCTGGACGGGATGGAGTTTGGCTTCTGCAAGCCCTGAAGGCCAAGTGGCCGGATACCGCCGTCCTGATGATCACGGCGCTGGACGATTCCCAGATCGCGATCAATTGCCTCAAGCTGGGCGCGTACGACTATCTCATCAAGCCGCTTCATCTCGAAGAGGTGACCCTGGCGACCCAGAGCGCACTGGAAAAACGACGGCTGGTCCTTGACAATAAACAATACCAGGAGGATCTTGAGGCCAAGGTCGTGGAGCGAACCGCCAAGCTTCAGGAGGCCCTGGCGGAGCTGGAGATCAATTACGATCACACCCTGGAGGCGCTGGTGGCCGCGCTGGACGCGCGCGAACACGAAACCGGCAATCATTCAAAGCGCGTCGCACAATACGCCCTTTTATTGTCAGACCCCTTCGAGATGTCCAATCTGGAACGCCTGGACATATATCGGGGCGCCTTTCTGCACGACATCGGCAAAATCGGCGTCTCCGATAAAATCCTTCTCAAACCCGGCAAACTCACGGCCGAGGAATGGACCGAGATGCAACGTCACCCTTCGATCGGATTCAACATCCTCAAACAGATCGGTTTCCTCGACGGCGCACTGAAGACGGTCGTCAGTCATCATGAACGTTTCGACGGGAAAGGGTATCCAAAAGGACTCCACGGCGAAGAGATCCCCCTCGGCGCGCGCATCTTTTCGGTGGCGGACGCCTTCGACACCATGACCACTGATCGGCCCTATCGGAAGGCGTTGACATTTCCAGCCTCCCGGGACGAGATCCTCCGCTGCTCCGGCTCGCAATTCGACCCCAAAGTGGTCGAAGCCTTTCTAAAGAGAACGGAGCGCGACTGGCTGGAATGCCAGCGTGCGAGTCGGGACCCGCACGCAAAGAAGTAGCGGTTTTTCCCGTCCGGTCTTAAACCCCTGTCGGAGGTTGATTGCCCGCCTCGATCGCCGCCTTCCGAACATCCACACGCAACAATAAAACCAGGCCCAAGATAAAAAACACCACCAAGGAAACAATGGCAATTCGATAGCTTCCGGTCAGCTGGAGCGATAGGCCAAAGAGGAGCGGTCCCAGCCAACTGGTGCCCCGTTCACTCACCTCGTACAGGCTGAAATATTCCGCCTCCTGGCCCCTCGGAATCATCAGCGAATAGACCGAACGGCTCAAGGCCTGACTGCCGCCCAGGACGATTCCGATGACGGCGGCCAGAATGAAAAACTGGAGGGCGGTTTGGAGGAAACCATAGGCGTAAATCAGACAGCCGGTCCAGATTAAAAGGCTGACAACGATGGCCTGTTTGCTGCCGATGCCTTTGGCGACGTAGTTGAAAAGGAGGGATCCGAAAAATGCGACGAACTGGACCATTAAAATAACGGTCGTCAAGGTAGAGAGCGGCAATTTCAATTCTTCCTGCCCGAATTCCGAAGACAACGTGATCACCGTTTGGATCCCGTCGTTGTAAAAAAGATAGGCCACGACAAAGAGCAGCGTCTGCGGATAGGCCCGCACCTTCCCGAGGGTTCGACGAAGTTGTTTGAACCCGACCGTCAGATAGCTTTCCGTCGGCGGCAGCCGCTTGATCGGTTGCCGGCTTTTCAACGTCATTAACGGGATGATCGTAAAAATCCCCCACCACACGCCGGCCGAGGCCAGGCTGATCCGGACCGCTTGCCCGGTTGAAAGCCCAAAAGCGTCGGCTTTTGAAAATAGAATCAGGTTCATCAGCAAGAGCAGGCCGCCGCCCAGATAACCGATCGCCCAGCCCATGGAGGAAACGGAATCGCGCCGATCGGGGCTGGCGATCTCCGGGAGAAAAGCGTTGTAGAAGACGACCGATGCGCCGAAACTGAGATTGGCGAAGACGAAGAGCGCCCCGCCCAGCAGATAGCGCGTCCCGTACAGAAAAAACATGCCCGTCGTCGCCAATGCGCCGAGATAGGCAAAGACGGCCAGCAACTGCTTTTTTCGATGCGAATAATCCGCGATTGCGCCCAAGACCGGCAGAAAGATCACCTGAAGCAGCACGGATAACGAAACCACGTAGGGGAAAAACGATCCGGCATTCAAGCGGAGGCCGAAGAGGTCCAGGAACCCATCGGGACCGGCGGCCGAAGTGGCAAGGGTGGTGAGATACGGACCCAGGAAAACCGTTACAACCGTCGTGGAGAAGGCGGAGTTGGCCCAATCGTAAAAGTACCACCCTCGCTGCTCGGAACGATGGTTCTTCAATAGGAAATCTCTGCAAGGAGTAGATACCCACGGGCAAGCCCGTGGCACTAATTGCGTCGGGCTTCGCGCAAAAACACCATTCACCCTCGCCTGAAGGCGGGGCCCTCTGGCTTGCGCAGCCCGTGAGGATTTCCCCAGCGAGCAAGGCGAGCGAGAGGGGGGAGGCTCCATCCGGCTTGGCCGGCCTGCACTCGGCGGTTTGCAGCCGATGTGTGGAGGGGGCGACGCAAGCCCCTATAATCGAAGATGACGAAGCGATGCGCGCCTTGAAACCGGTATCGTTATCCGCGCGGGCCTTTGGCCGATTCCAGAACTTCGATCATCTCCCGGTGAATCTTGCCGTTGGTGGCCAGAATCTCCTTCAAGTAGATCTGATACGGGTGGTTTCCAAAATCGGTCACGGTCGCCCCGGCTTCGGCGGCGATCAGAAAACCCGCGGCCGTATCCCACGGAGAAAGTTTCATCTCCCAAAACCCGTCGAAGCGACCGCAGGCCACATAACAGAGATCCAGCGCGGCCGTACCGGTCCGCCTCACACCCTGGACCCGGAGGCTGAAGTTCGAAAAGTGATCCAGATTGTTCATCAGGTCCTGACGAACATCGTAGGCGAAGCCGGTCACAAGCAAACCGGCGTTGAGCTTTTCAGTCTTCGAGACATGAATCCGGCGGCCGTTCAGGGTGGCCCCTTTTCCTTTTTCGGCCAGAAACACCTCCTCGCGCAGCGGATCGTACACAACTCCCAGGACGACTTGGCCACGAATCTCCAGCCCGATGGAGACGCAAAACATCGGAAAGCTGTGCGCAAAGTTGGTGGTGCCGTCCAGCGGATCGACGATCCATTTGTGATCGGATCCGATCGATTCGGGCGTGGCATGTTCACCGCCCTCTTCGGCCAGGAACCGATGACCCGGAAATCGTTTGCGGATCGTTTGAACAATAACCGCTTCGGCCGCCCGATCGGCCTCGGTTACCAGATTCACCTCGCCTTTGAAATCGATTCGAAGCTCGGTCGCGAAGAACTTCCGAAGCACCTTCCCGGCCGCCTTTGCGGCCTTGACCGCGATATCGCGAAAGTTTTGTGGATCGGTTTTCGTTTGCATGAAAATGACTATATCATAATATCACGATCTCTGGGAAATGAGACGGGTCTTTACCCTCGGCTAAACAATTCGGCCTGTCTTTGACTTGAATCCAAAATGCACTATAATGAAGGAATGAGCCGATCCCTCCTTCGAAAAGAGGTCCGTCGCGAGATCGTGTCCCTGGCCCTGCCGGTCGTGCTCAGCAGTCTCTTGCAGCGGTCCGTCAGCGTCGTCGATATCTTTCTGGTCGGAGGTCTGGGCGCGCGGGCGATCGCGGCCGTCGGAATCGGACAACTCCTGATCTTCATCTCGATGACGGTTATTTGGGGGCTGTCTTCCGGCACCACCGTTGTGGTCGCGCAACTCTGCGGCGGACAGCGACAGTCGGAAGCGGCGCGCATCGCCTTCCAGTCCATCTTATTATGCGTCTTGCTTTCCCTCGGGATCAGCCTGGCCGGCGGGTTCTTCGGCCACGAAGGCGCCCGCTTCCTTGGAGCCGAGCCGGCCGTGACGACCCTGGCGGACGGATATCTCAAAATTATCTTTGCCGTATTCACCTTCACGGCCCTCTCAAACGTCCTCTGCAACATTCTTTACGGCGTCGGGGACACGCGGACGCCTCTCATCACAGTGGTCTTGATAAACATCCTTCATATCCTGATCGCCTACCCCCTGATCTACGGTCTGGCCGGGGCCCCGCAACTGGGCATTCGGGGCGCGGCGATCGCGATCGGAATCTCGGAAGGCATCGGAAGCTTGCTGCTCCTATGGGTTCTTTACCGTCGCGGAGTCATTCAGGCGGGCCGATTTAATTTGACGCTGCTCCAGGAAGTGATCCGAATCGGCCTGCCGGTCTTTGGAGATCGGGCACTGCAGCAGGCCGGTCAAACCCTCTACCTGAAAATGATCATGTTCTACGGAACGGCCGCCTATGCCGCGCATCAGGTCGGTGTCTCGATCGAGGCGCTGTCGTTCATGCCCGGCTACGGGCTCTCGATCGCCGTGACGACGGCGGTCGGTCAGAGCTTGGGAGCCAATCAGCGCGACCGGGCCCACCTGCTCAATTGGGAAGCCAACCGCTTTGCGGTGATGTTGATGGCGGGAATGGGTCTCGTGTTTTTCTTTTTTCCGTATCTTCTCCTTCGCATTTTCACGAGCGACTTGGAAGTGATCCGCCTGGGAACCCTCTTTCTTAAAATTGTCGCAATTCTTCAAATTCCCCTGGCGGTGACGATGGTGCTCTCCGGATCGCTTAAAGGGGCCGGCGATACGCAATATCTTTTATTCACCACCGTTGTGGGAAGCTGGCTGGTTCGAGTTCCCCTGGCGTATCTTTTTTCGTTCGGTCTGGGGTTAAGCCTCCCCTTCGTCTGGGGCATCATGGTGCTCGATTGGGTGGTTCGGATGACACTGCTTCTGATCCGGTATCGTTCCGAACGGTGGCATCGCCCCTCCCTCGTCCAAGGGCAAGCCTTTCATGAACTCCCGGATTGATCTCCGAAGCGACACCGTGACCCGTCCCACCCCGGCGATGCGCAAGGCCATGGCCGAGGCCGAGGTCGGGGATGATGTCTTCGGCGAAGACCCCACCGTCAACCGTCTTCAGGAACGCGCGGCTGAATTTTTGCGAAAGGAAGCCGCGCTGTTTGTCCCGTCGGGCATCATGGCCAACCAACTCGCGGTCCGTCTCTTAACACATCCCGGCGATGAAGTGATTATCGAAGCCCAGGCGCATATTTTCCATTACGAAGCCGGCGCCGGCGGGGCCCTCAGCGGAATTCAATTCTATCCTCTTGCCGGTGCGCGCGGCGTCCTGGAAGCGGATCAGGTGGCCGATGCGATTCGCACGGACGAATATTATCTTCCGCCCACACGACTGATCTGTCTTGAAAACACGCATAACCGGGGCGGGGGGACGATCTACCCCATTGAGAAGATCAAAACCATCGCCAAAATCGCTCGCAGCCGCGGCGTGTCGATGCATCTGGACGGCGCAAGGATCTTCAACGCCTCCGTCGCAAGCGGAATCCCGGCCGCCGAATACGCGAAGCCGTTCGATACCGCCTCATTCTGCCTTTCGAAAGGACTCGGCGCTCCCGTCGGCTCTATCATATGCACCACGGTCGACCGCATTCCACTCCTACGACGACTGCGCCGAATGTTCGGCGGCGGGATGCGTCAGGCCGGGATACTGGCCGCGGCCGGATTGTATGCCATGAAGCATAACATCAACCGGCTGTCGGAAGATCACGCCCATGCCAAGAAACTGGCGACGGCGCTCGCCGACCTGCCGGGCATCTCGCTCGATCCGGATCGTGTCGAGACGAACATCGTCATTTTTGATATTTCAAAAACCCGCCGCTCCCCTCCGCAGGCCGTCGAGGCACTAAAGAAAGAAGGCGTCCTGGTCGTCCCCTTTGGAAAGACACTGCTTCGCGCCGTGACGCATTTGGATATCAGCGCGAAGGCCATCGAGAAAGCGATCGCCGCCTTTCGGAAAGTCTTCCGATAAGGTTTGACATCGACCCGTCGCAAAAGTAAAATGGACCATGGACCTCACGGCCCAACAGCGGGAAGCGATCGAGCATGAAAAGGGCCCGCTCCTGATCATCGCCGGCGCAGGGACCGGCAAGACCCTGGTCATCACCCACCGGATCGCTCACCTGATCCTGACTCAAACGGCCCGGCCGGAAGAGATTCTGGCCCTGACCTTTACCGAAAAAGCCGCCCATGAAATGGAGGAGCGCGTGGACACTTTGGTGCCGATGGGCGCCTTCGGTTATCACATCAGCACCTTCCATTCCTTCGGCGAGCGCGTTTTACGCGAACACGGTCTGGCGATGGGCCTGACCAGCGACTTTCAAGTTCTCTCCCGTCCGGAGCAGGTGATCTTCTTCCTCGACCACCTGTTCGAGTTCGAGCTGGACTACTACCGGCCGCTCGGCAATCCCACGAAACATGTCGAGGCGATCCTGACGCTCATCTCTCGGGCCAAGGACGAGGACGTCGCTCCGGAGGAGTATCTCGCTTTTGCCGAACGACTGGACCGGCTGGCCCGGAAGAAGCCAAAAGACAAAAATCTTGCGGAACGGGCGCGACAGCAGATGGAGCTGGCCCGGACCTATGAAACATACCAGCGGCTACTGGGAAAAGAGGGGCGCGTCGATTTCGGCGACCTCGTCCTGCTCCCCCTCCACCTTTTCCGAACCCACCCCATGATCTTAAAGCGATACCAGGAACGTTTCCGTTTCATCCTGGTGGACGAATTCCAGGATACCAACTACACACAGTTCGAACTGGTTCGCCTTCTGGCTCAAGATCATCAAAACATCGTCGTGGTCGGGGACGATGATCAAAGCATCTATAAATTCCGCGGGGCCGCGATCAGCAACATTCTCAATTTTATGGAACACTACCCGGAAGCCCGCCAGGTCGTCTTGACCGAGAACCACCGCTCCACGCAGACCCTTCTGGACACCGCCTACCGCCTGGTCTGTCATAACAATCCGGATCGATTGGAAGTCCGGAACCATATCGACAAGCGTTTGAAGTCCAACCGCCCGGGCGATGTGCCGGTGCTTCGCCTGGCCTACGATACCGTCTCGGCCGAAGCCGACGCCGTGGCGAGGACGATCGAAGAAAAAGTGGATACGGGGAATTATCTCTACAAGGACTTCGCGATCCTCGTGCGGGCGAATCAGGACGCGGAACCGTTCATGCGGGCGTTCAACATGCGACGGATCCCGTATTCCTTTACCGGTAATCGGGGGCTCTACCGACGAGAGGAAATTCGGACTCTTGCGGCTTTCATGAGTATCCTGACCGATCCGACCGACAGTTTGAGTCTATATCAATTGGCCGGCTCCGAAATCTATCGGCTCGATATGGAAACCTTGATCCGTTGCGCGAACCTGGCCGACCGAAAAAATCTAAAGCTGGAAGAGGTCTTGATTCAATTTAAAAATGAGCCGGATCTCTTCACCGCTTCCAGTCAGGCCATGACGGTCGTCACCCGACTGCTTCAGGATCTTCGACAGTTTCGTGAGGAGTCGAGACGTTATCCCGCCTCCGTGCTGCTTTATCGATTTCTTCAACAGACCGGATATCTGACGGAGCTTACAAAGAACGAATCTTTGGAGGCTGAACTCAAGATCAAAAACATCGGGGAGTTTTTTGAAAAAATCCGCCGGATCGAAGACGTTTTAGCGCTTGATCAGGTCCCGCAGGTCATCCATTATTTGGAGGCATTGATCCAGGCCGGCGATGACCCGGCCGTGGCCGAGATTGAAACCGATCAGGATCGGGTCAGCGTCCTAACGGTGCATAAAGCCAAGGGACTTGAATTTCGGGTCGTGTTCATGGTGAGCCTGGTGGAGCAGAAATTTCCAAGCCGCGAACGCGGCGATCCGATCGATTTTCCGGAGAATTTGATCAAGGACAAACTGCCGGCCGGGGATTTTCACCTTCAAGAGGAACGCCGCCTGTTTTATGTCGGCATGACCCGGGCCAAGGAAGAACTGTATCTCACCTCGGCGCGGGACTACGGAAGCGGAAAACCCCGTCGGATCAGCCGATTCGTTCTGGAAGCCCTGGACCTGACGGAAAAAAACATCCCGGTCCGACGCTCAGCCGCCTTGGAAATGATCCGTCGGTCGGCCGGGCCGCCGGTCGGTCCAAACATCGCGGCATACCATCCAGCGGAGTCGCCCGTCCTGAGTTATTACAAGATCGACGATTATCTGACGTGCCCGCTGAAATACAAGTTCGCCCATCTGATCCGGCCGCCCATCCCGCGTCACCCGACGGTGATGTACGGGAGCGCGTTGCACACGGCGGTCCAGGCCTACCTCCGGCAGAAAATGACGGGAAAATCCATGTCGCTGGATCAACTCCTTCAAGTCTTCGAAAACGCCTGGGTCAACGACGGCTTTTTGAGCCGGGAACACGAGGAGCGGCGCTTGGCGGCCGGACGGGAAACGCTACGGCGATTCTTGCAGAACGAGGAGGCCTCCGGCGTCGTACCCGTCGCGGTCGAGAAGGGGTTTAAGTTTTTTATCGATCCGGGTCCGGATGCCGCGAAGGTCACGGGCCGATGGGACCGGATCGACGAAACCGATGGCGAGGTCGTCGTGATCGATTATAAATCGTCCAACATTCCGACTCAGAAAAAAGCGGACGAGGAAACACAAAAAAGCCTTCAGTTGTCCATTTACGCCCTGGCCTACCAGAAACAACATCATAAAATTCCAGACGGCGTGGAGCTCCATTTTCTGGAGTCCGGCCGGGTCGGCCATGCGAAGAAGACAGAAGCGGATCTGGAAAAGACGGCGGACCTCATCCGGAAGGTCGCTACCGGAATACGATCGGGAGATTTTTCCGCGCGGCCCTCTTACATGGCCTGCCGGTACTGCGCTTACCAGAATATATGCCCCCACACCCGTTTCGGGAAGGACACCTGATGTTCCATCGAGACGCACGGGTTCTGGCGGTCCTCGTAACCGTCGTTCTCACCGCCGGTTGCGCCACACATTCCCACTGGCAGCGGCAACGGGACCAGATCGAGGGGCTGAAACAAACCCGGCGGCCGGTTCACCCGATTGGAGGCTATCTCGACTTTCCCGGCGTGATTCATGTCCACTCGCTCCTCTCCCACGACAGCAAAGGAACCGTGGATGAAATCGTCGAGGCGGCCAAACAGAACGGTTTGGCCTTCGTGATCACGACGGATCACAATAACCCCCGTATTCATAGCCAAGGCTTCGAGGGATGGTATGACAATATCCTGATACTTCGAGGCTTCGAGATCGTTAAGGAATGCACCGGGGTTACAGGCGATACCTGCGACAGTCTGCTAGTGCTGGGGTACAACGAATACCTGAATTCCCGGGCAATGACCATGGCACAGATCATCGACTACGTGAAACAGAAAGGGGGCCTGGTCTTGGTTGCCCACTCCGGAGGTTTTAAAGATTGGGACTCGCCGGGGATTGATGGGATGGAGATCTACGACATTTTGGACGCCGCCGTTAAACACCCTTGGCGTTTTCCAAAATATTTTTTCGATATACTTTACTCGTACGACCACTACTCCGATCAGGTGCTCCTATCCATTCTTGAACGGCCGGATGATTACCTTAAGAAATGGGACGAGCTGTCTCAACAGCGACGGTTGCCGGGCATCGCCGGAAACGATGCGCATCAAAATATTCGAGTCCTGGGCCATCAGATCGATCCGTATGCACTGAGTTTCCGCTTCGTTCGGACCCACATCCTCGCGAAGGAATTGAACGAGGCCGAGGTCTTACAAGCGCTGGTCGCCGGTCATGCCTATGTGGCATTCGATATACTTTCAGATTCCACCGGCTTTGTCTTTTGGGCGGGCGACGATACGTTTCAAGGAATACAAGGCGACGAAGTCCGGCAGGGTCCCGGCTTGAAGCTGACGATCGATAGCCCCGTCGTGGGATTGATGGAACTGGTGCGGAATGGGACGGTCATCCGTACCGCAACAACGGCGCATCTCAGCGTCCCGGTGGAAGAGGCCGGCGTTTATCGAGTTCAGATATCTCTCAAGATAAGCGGACAGTGGCGGCCGTGGATTTTTTCAAATCCGATTTATGTCCGCCCGAACGATTAAATTTAGACAAGGATAAACTGAAGTCTCTAAGGGCTGCTCAAAAAGCTCCAGATTCGAGGCCGCAGGGACCGAGGAGACCGCAGCGTACTGGACTGGTCCGTGGATCTCTGGGGAACCGAGAACGAAGCAGATGGACTTTTTCAGCAACCCCTTAAAATTATCGACCGCGGCGTTCCGCCTTTAGCCTTCGCTTTCGGGCATCCTGCCGTTTGCGTCGCTTCTTGACGCTCGGTTTCTCATAGGCCTGCTGACGACGGAGCTCACGGAAAATGCCTTCCTTGGCCATCTTCCGCTTCAGAATCTTGATCGCCTTTTCAAGCCCTTCTTGATAAACTTTGACTTCCATGAACCAACCTTTCAATATCCGTGTGACCGTAGGGTCAACGCGTCACATCGATCAACGCATCAAATACCGCATCATTACTGTTCACAAAATAAAAAGCCCTCAACAAAGGTTTGGGGCTTGTCTTACGCGATCCAAGGATTCTATAACCGCCCAGTGGTTGGGCTGACATATAATACGACAGTTCGCATGCGCTGTCAAGGAGTTTTGAGTGGGCCATTTTTCTTGACAAGATCCAAGGAAATGTCTACGTTAGCCCAAGGTTGACAGATGGCGGCCCTCCTGATGATTCATCCAAAAATCTCGTTGGAAGCGACCTGATTAAAGTAATAATTAAAATAATCCACCTCCTGACGACGGGGGCTCTTTTAGGGCTTTTCTGTTCCGGCTGTGCGATCAGTCTCCTCGGCGGGCCGAAGTTCGACCCTTTGCTGACTTGGAACGTGATCCAAACGCCGCATTTTAGGGTTTACTTTCATCAAGGCGAGGAGAAATGGGCCCGGAAGGCCGCACGGATTGCGGAAGAGGTCCATTCGACTCTGGTACCCAAGCTGGGTTGGGAGCCGGCCGAACCCACGCATCTCATCCTGGCCGACAATGACGATTCCGTCTCCGGCTCCGCCACGCCTTATCCGAACAACACCATTTATGTTGCGCTCACCCCGGCGCTGGCCAACGCTCTCCCCTTTCCAGAACGATACGACGACTGGCTCCGTGACGTGATCACGCATGAGTACGTCCATATCCTTCAACTGGATATGAACACCGGCTTTCCGGCCTTGATTCGCAGGATTTTCGGTCGTCAACCGGTTCCCTTCGTTATTTTCAACAGCGCGATCCCAAACATCCTCCAGCCGGACTGGCTGATCGAGGGCCTGGCGACCTATGAAGAAACGGCGACGGGAGTAAGCGATCGCCGGGACAATGCCTATACTGAAATGCTTCTCCGGATGGCAATCTTAGAAAACCGTTTTCCAACGCTGGACCAGGCCGGCGGGATTGACACTTGGCCGGATAACCAAATCCAGTACCTCTTCGGCGCCCGCTTCTATGACTACCTGGCGCATCGCTTCGGCGAAAATGTACTGAAGGATCTGAGCCTCGGGTATAGCGAAAGAATGGTTCCCTTTTTTGTCGGCACGAACGGTGGGCAGGTGCTCGGACAGAACTACGACAGCCTCTGGGAAGACTGGAAGGCCGAATTGACGACAAGGTATGAGCGACAGAAAAACGAATTGGAGAAGACAGGACTCACGGCAAGCGTTCCGCTCACGCGTCAGGGCGATTACGTCCTCGGTCCAAGAACAAATCCAAAAGACGGCCGGGTCGCGTATACTCGCGTGAACCCCGATGAATATCCGTCCATCCACCTGATCGACCCGGAAACCGTCAAAGACCTCTTTCTGACCGATCGAAACTACGGCTACACAATCTCCTGGTCTTCCGATGGGGAAAAGATCGTCTTCTCTCAACTGGAGATTTACCGGAACAGCTCGGTTTACAGCGATCTTTACCTTTATGACCTTTCATCGAAGAAACTCCAACGACTGACGAAAGGTGCCCGCCTCCGCGATCCCGATTTTCACCCGGACGGAAACCGATTAATCTGCGTCGAGAACCGGCTGGGCCAAAACCATCTGGTCCTATTTGACCTGACCACGGGCCGGTCCGAGATTCTGGGCTGGGCGGGTGAAGATCTGATCTGGCTTCATCCCCGGTGGTCTCCCGATGGAAAATCCGTCGTCGCCAGCGTCTGGAGAGAAGGCGCTCAAGGCCTCGCCCTGATCGATATCGATCACCGGGAAATTTCCAATCTATTCATGGATCCGGACCTGGACCTCACGCCGACCTGGTCTCCGGATGGAAATTTCCTTCTGTTCTCCTCCGACCGGACCGGCGTCTACAATCTGTTCGCGTACTCGGTGAAGACCTCCGAGCTTTTCCAGGTCACCAACGTGCTGGGTGGAGCCTTTACGCCGGAGGTCACCCCGAACGGGCGCGAGATCCTCTTCTCCGGTTACAGCAGCAGGGGATTCGACCTGCACCGCATGCCGTGGGAGCCGACTCATTGGCGAAAAGTTGAAACGGCGGTTCAGAATCATACACCGATCCCGCAGACTCAGCAAACCATCTCGTCCGAACCCAGTGCGGCGGCTTATTCGCCTTGGTCCACGTTCCGGCCACGTTTCTGGACGCCGATCTTCGGAGCGGACGAGTCCGGATCGCAAGTCGGAGCGGCCACGGGGGGGATGGACGTACTGGGCAAGGATAAATTTGATGCGGCCGCATTGTACGGAACAACCACCCATCGGCCCGCGTATTCCCTTCAGTATGTCAACGACGCTTTTTATCCGTCCTATCACGTCGGAATAATTGACCTGGCGGTTAAACATTCCAACCTTCCCACAAACCAGCCGAACCAGACCTATTCCTATTGGGAGCGGCAACAGCGCTTGGATCTGGATGCAACGTTGGCCCGAAATTTGTTTCAGACTTCGCAGTCCCTGACATTCGGGTATCAACTCGAGGGGCTTTCAAGTCTGACCGATATTCCGACCAACGCGGTATCTCCCGACGAGGGCTACATGAGCGGCATCCGACTGGTCTGGCAATTGAACACGGCGAACGAGTACGGTTTTTCGATCAGCCCCGAGGACGGGCGACGTCTGCAGGCCAGTTACCAGCGCTTCGATCATCGGTTGGGAAGCGATTTCGATCAAAATCGGTATATCGCAAGCTGGCATGAATATTTGGGGCTTTTCCTTCCGCATCACGTCCTCGCCGCCCGTCTGACCGGCGGGCTGGCCACGGGCGATCAAATGATTCAAGGGGAATTTCAGGTCGGCGGCCCCAGTGTTTCGGAAGAAATTCTCGACCCGGAACAGATCGACTTCTTTCTGCGCGGCTATCCGCAAGGAGAACTCATCGGTCGGAAGGCGGCCGTCGGAACCTTGGAGTATCGGTTCCCTCTCCAGAATATCGAACGCGGCATCTATACCTGGCCGTTTTTCTTCCAAAGAACGCATGCCGATTTTTTCTTTGACATCGGGAACGCCTGGGACAAGGATACGACGCTCTCGGATTTTCGACGGGGCGTCGGCGTCGAGGTCGAAATGGACATGACGCTTGGTTACCTGCTCCCGGTGCGATTCCGCCTGGGATTCGCGAAAGGGTTGGATCAAGATGGAGAGAACCAGACCTATTTCGTGGTTGGAAACAGTTTTTAGGACTTACGGGCAACCTTTATCGTTTCATCCAAAAACAATATTTTTCTTGACAATATCGGACGAGAATTGTATAAGACTGAAGCACCTGAATGAAGATCAACGGGTTCAAACGATCGGTGCTAAGAAGTCGAAGGCAACCATCAACAATCCAAGAAGGAGGTCATCGATGAGAAAGTTCCCTCTTCTGATTGCAGTGCTTGTGTCCTTGGCGTTCGCTCCCTCCGTCTTCGCGGCCGGCTACGGCGCTGCGGGCTGCGGTTGGGGCGGCAAGGAAATCGGGAAGAACAATGATCAACTGGCCCAGCTCGGCGCGACGATCTTAAACAATTCTCTCTGGAACCAGACGTTTGCCATGACCTCGGGTACCTCCGGATGCGGGAAAAGCGGTCTTGTAATGGCGGAGAATGAACAGAACGTATTTGTTGAAAATAACTACAACAGTCTCGCAAAGGAAATGGCGGCGGGCGAAGGGGAAAATCTGAACACCTTGGCCGGCTTGATGGGCTGTTCCGCAAACCAGACGGAACATTTCGCGTCTTTTTCCAAACAGAATTACAATTCGATTTTCACGAGTGAGCAGGAAACCCCATCGGAAATGCTTACCTCTCTGAAAAAAGGCTTGTCAAGCGATCCGACATTGGTTGCATCGTGTTCCAAGATATAAACGAATGAAAAACCGATTACAGCGATGGCCTGACAACCGAATCTTATAGGAGGGTCAAATGAAGAAATATATCTTAGCGATTATTGGAACGGTCCTGTTTTCCTCATCCGCATTCGCCGCCGGTTATGGTGATGCCGGTTGTGGTCTGGGCTCACTGCTCTTTGGGAACCAAGCTGGCCCCGTCCAGATCTTAGCCGCAACAACCAACAATACGTTTTTGAATCAGGCATTCGGCATTTCATCCGGAACCTCAAATTGCGACGCGAAAGGATTTGACACCACGAAATTAGAACAAGAACAGTTCGTCGCGAACAATTATTCCGGTTTGGCCAAGGATATGGCCACCGGTCAGGGTGAACAACTAGCGACGCTGGCCGGATTGATGGGTTGCCCGACAGCGCAGCAGCCGCGCTTTGACACGGTCACACAGCAAAATTATCAGGCGATCTTTGCGAGCGATTCCACCACTCCGACTGAAGTCTTGACCGCCGTCCGGGGCGTGGTCTCGGGTGATTCCGAACTGTCGACGAACTGCAGTAACTAAAGAAGATCCTAACTTTCAGGGGGTACGATCATTCTTGCCGTCCAAAGCAAATGGTCGTATCCCCTTTTTTATCCGCTAGCAGGCTGTTGAAAAAGTCCATCTGCGTCGTTCTCGGTCCATCGGAGATCCTCACGTACATTCTTAGAACGCTGCGGTCTCCTCGGTCCCTGCGGCCTCGCGACCCACTTCCAGTAATAAAAATGCTGGAAGTCCCCGGAGGGGGCATCTGGAGCTTTTTGAGCAGCCTGAAGAGACAGACTGTTTTTCAGCCGCCTGCTAGGAGACTCCACAGGATCGTCACGGCCCATTCCATGTCTCTGATGAAGTTTCCCATTCTCATCACTGCCCTCATGATCATATGCAACGGCGCTTCGGCCGTCGCCGCCGGTAACGCCGCCGATGGAGATCGAAAACATTACTTAAACGAGCTCATTCTCCAGGCCCAGACGAAAGGCCTGGCACAGGAACGATACTGGCATCTTCTGGTTCATTACAAGAGAACCATCATCGGAACGTACGAGAGTCAGGAAGACGGCCCCGATTTTTTTAATTCGCCCACCGGGAAGACCGACCCGGAGGCCGAATTAAACGCGACACTAAAAAATTTCTTCACCCCTCCCGAAAGCTTGAAGCCCGGGCAAGAACACCCCCAATGCAATTTCCCGGCTCGTTTCAAATGGCTCAAAAAACAACTCGCCTTCGATCCCGCACGGCTTCCGGAACAGCGATGTGAGCGCCTCGAGGGTTGGTTGAACGACTTGAACCCGGAGAAAGTCACCGTTATTTTTGCTTCGAATTACATGAACAATCCGGCCTCGATGTTCGGACATACCTTTCTGCGAATCGACAAAAGGCGGGAAGGCCCGGGGCAGAAACTCCTGGATTACGGAGTGAGTTACGCGGCGACGGCCGACACGGACAATGCCTTGGTTTATATCGTTAAAGGATTGTTCGGCGGTTTTAAGGGAGGCTTTTCTCTTGTCCCCTATTATGTTAAAGTCCAGGAATACAACAATCTTGAAAACCGGGACCTGTGGGAATACGAATTGAATTTGAACGACAATCAAATGAATTACATGTTGCTCCACTTGTGGGAGTTGGGCGGGAATTATTTCGACTATTATTATTTTCAGGAAAACTGCTCCTACCACATCCTTTCTTTATTGGAAGTGGCTGATCCCGACCTTCATTTGACGGATCAGTTTATCTTTCAGGTGATCCCCGCGGACACGATCAAAGCGCTCACCCGAAGCGACGGCCTGATTTCAAAGGAGGTGTACCGTCCCTCGCTTCTGAGTCAGTTGAACAACAAGCGGGTCCGTATGTCTGATGAAGAAAACAAGATACTCTATCGTCTGGTCAAAAATCCTTCCGCCACCGAGGAAGAGGACTACCAGGATTTGACTCTGCCCGAAAAAGCCCTGGTCCTGGATGCCTATCTGGATTACGCCCAGTATAGAAATATGAAGAAGGAGAGAACCGCCGCCGCGATCGATCCGACCACAAGACGAATCCTCTTGGTGCGCAGCCAATTGAACTATCGGAGTGACGTTTCGCCGGAGTTGATCCGATTTTCCACCCCCCCGGAGCTCGGGCATGGAAGCGCGCGGGTTGGGTTGGGATTTGGCCGAAACGGGGATGAATTCTTCGAAGAAGTATCCATCCGGCCGGCTTATCACGATCTTCTGGCCGATGACACCGGCTACGGGAAGGATTCGCAGATCCTGTTTCTCGACCTGACCGCACGGCGTTACAACGAGTCCGAAAAAACCAAGATCGACAGCCTCAAACTCATCGATATCGTTTCCCTGACGCCGTACGATCCGCTCTTCAACAAATGGTCATGGAAATTGAACGTCGGCGTGGACACGCTCAAGGATCTGGATTGTGGTTACTGCAATTCGTTCAAAGGCAATTACGGGCTGGGGATGAGTTATCAACCCCGTTTCTTCTCTCCGTTTATTTTTTATTCGCTGGCCGATCTTCAAATGGAACTGTCCCACGACCTGGATCGTTGGTATCGGGCCGGAGGTGGTGGAACGATCGGAGCCTTGATCGATCTCACCCACGATTGGCGAATCCAGATTAATGGAGATTATTTGAGTTTTCCGTTGGGCCAGGAATCGCATTACTACAAGGCTTCCGTCAACCAGCGTTATTCGCTCAGTCAAAACTTCGACGTCCGGGCCGGTTGGACTCTGCTGAACGGCCAGGCCGAGTGGCTGGCAGGGATTAATTACTATTTTTGAAGGGAACCACGGATCGCCACGCCGATGAAGAGACTCATCGTACCGGCCGGTTTCTTATTCCTTCTCATCGCGCTGAATGCGGAAATCGCCACGGCGAGGGAACCTTATTGGGAGAAATATCATATCGAGCTTTCCGGACTGTCGGAAGCGCAGGTCCTGACCCTGGAATCGACCATCCATCAACTTAGATCGTTGGAACCGGGTGAGTTGAAGATGGATAAAAAAACATACAGCCGGCTAAGCCGCTTCAAGGACCTGTTCGGTTTCCCATTCAACGGGCCGGACCTTTCAACCTGGTTATTGACCCGCATCCACAGCATTTCGTACCACAACCCTTGGACTGTGGCTGTGAATCAGAATAGGGGGGAGTTCTTCGTCGGCGATGTTTTCTTTACTCAGACGAGTCCGTTGGAGAGGCTATACACGCTGATCCACGAAGCCCGTCACTCCGACGACGACGGGTATGAACATGTCAAATGCCCCAAGGGTTTTAAATTTATCTCCTCCCGGCAACCCGAGATGGATCTTCAGGGCGTGCCGGCGTGCGATCCGACGGATCGGGGGGCCTATTCGTTTCAGGCGGCGTTTCTGTTCGAACTTTTTGCCTATGGGCTGTTGGATCAGGGCGAAGTCGGACTGCTGTATAACAGTTCGGTTTCCAGAGTGGTGCCGTCGAAATAAGCCGCGAGTCAAACGGGGAAGATCCATCTTTCAAGAGGTCCGCGGCGTTGTGGGGAATGGAAAATCAAAATCTTTTGATAAACTTCTTGATCCGCTCCCGGTCCTCCGCCTTCAGGTTGGTGAAGTGAACCCCCATCCCCACACCTTCCTGAACGTATCGGACTTCCGCTTTGACCGTGATGGGTTGATCATCATTGAAAAGACGGAACTTCAGGTCGATGATTGAACCCTTCATAAACACCTCGGGGGTGGCGATGAACATTCCCTGCTCGCTGATGTCGTCCATCTTCCGCTCGCTTCGGTCGCCGAAAAACATCTCCTGAAAAATGGTCACCCGTTTGTATTTTCGCCGTTCACCCCGCTTCTTCGCTGGCATCTCCGACCTCCCGATTCTTGTTACATTTAATAAAAACGGCTTTAATCCTGTTCCATCGGCGGGTCCTGTCCTTCGGCAGCCCCATCCGTCCTCACTCAGCGTCCCCTGAAGGGTTGCCGGGGAACCACACGAAAAAATCCTTGGCCCTTTCGTTGCGGTCGGACGGGGCGCCCCGCCTGCGGCCACCCGCCGGATGTCACTCTAAATTTGTAGTATAGCCCATCGACCCGAATGCCGCAACGCAAGAGAATGATTATGCTATAATTTGATCATGAAACTATTAGGATTGACCCGCCTCACGATCATGGCTTTCATCTTTTCCTTTCTGACTATCCCGTCGGCATATCCAAGCCCCGAGCAAGAATCAACACCCCCTGCGACGCTTCCGCTGAAGGCCGGCGCCGCCGCGGAAACCATCACACCGGTAGACGAGCAAGGTCGCCTCTGGCAGGAGCCCTATACGGACGACAACGGAAACGGTCGCTACGACGCACAGGACCCTCTGAATCCTTCCGCGGCCGCGGATCGGTATGAAGATACAAACCACAACGGAAAGTGGGACGGACCGTTTCTGGCCGGATTCAAACACAAAAAATCCTATTACACCGCCACCGGCGTGCATGACCCGCTCTGGACAAGAGTCCTGGTCCTTCAATACGGTGATGTGAAACTGGCCTTCGTCGCCCTCGATGTCGTTGGATACCTCTACCCGGAGGTCCAGGCGATCCGGAAGGAAGCCGCGGACCTGGGGTTCCGCCAACTGATCGTGGCCAGCACACACACGCACGAAGGTCCCGACACCATCGGCCTCTGGGGACCCAATCCATTCACAGACGGAAAAGATCCGCGCCTGATGCAACATATCCGACGCCAGACCCTTGCCGCGCTTCGTGAAGCCGATCGCCGGCTCCAGCCGGCCCGTCTCACACTCGCCAAAACAACCCTCCCGGAGACGTTTGGAACCATCATCGGGGATTTTCGGGATCCGATCGTACTCGATAACCGGTTGACGATCCTGAAGCTGGATGACCTCCAAGGGCACACCATTGCCACTGTGGTGAACGGCGCCATTCATCCGGAGACATCGGGCGGCCAGGGCAGCCTGATCTCATCCGATTTTCCCCACTACGTGCGCGAGGGAATCGAAAAGGGGGGTTTTGCCGTTGGGGGGCAGACAGTCAAAGGGATTGGCGGAATCGCCATCTACGTCAACGGCGCGGTTGGCGGGCTCATGACCACGTTGCGGACAAAGGTCAAAGACGAGTCCGGAAACATTTTACCGCAGCGGTCTTGGGAAAAGATGCAACGCATCGGAGAGCTGATCGCCGGAGCCGCGCTCGAATCGCTTCGTGGCTCGACGCCGGTTTCGATCCGCAGGCTGGATATAAAAACTAAAACGCTCATGATTCCGCTTGATAACCGCTACCTTCAAACACTGATCTCAAAAAACGTGATTCAACGGGAAACCTACACGAACGGCCAACCGGTCAAACCGCCCGCGATCGGACAGGATGTTCAGACCGAAGTGGATCTCGTCACTCTCCTGGGCGGGACGGACACCAAAGATTCTCCGCCCAAGGACATTTCGAGCCCGCTTGCGCAGATCATCACGGTGCCGGGTGAACTGTTTCCTGAAATCGCGCTGGGCGGTTATCTGGAGGACACCGACACTTGTTGGACGATCACGGAACGCAAAAAAAGCATCGATGGGATTGGTAAGGAACGGATCGCGGCTTCCAATCCCGGTACGCCGAAAGAACCGGTCCTGCGGGAATTCCTGACGGCCCCGTATTCGTTTTTATTCGGGCTTGCCAACGACGAACTCGGCTATATCGTCCCGGCCAACGATTTCGTATTTCCGACCTACAATCCCGGACCGGTTTTCGGGGTCGACCGGTGCGGAAGTAAGGATCATTACGAAGAAACGATATCGACCAGCTCGAAGATGGCGCCGCTGGTCACCCGCGCCCTGATTGAACTGATCCAGAGCAAACCGTGAGACAAATCGATGCGCTTTGTCCAAATAAAGTTTCGATGCTTATCTCTTTGCACGGTCATCGTCGTATCGCTGGGAGGATGTCTCGCGATCGATTACACCCCGATTGATCAACAACCCTTCTATCACCGGACAGAACAGACGCTGAGCACGTTGGCTCGGAAGGCTCCGGGAGAACATCCGCGGGGCCCGCTCCGGATCGGAACGGCGAAGATCGAGATCACCCCACCCGTCGGGTTCCCGTTGGCCGCTTACGGCGCCCGGATATCGACCGGCGTCCATGATCCCATCATGGCCCGAGCCCTCGCGATTTCCGACAGCGGTGAGACGGTCGTCCTGGTGAGCGTGGAACTTCTCGCGGTCACGGACGATTTTTTTTACTCCGTTTCTCGGAAAGTCCGCGCCGCGATCACGCTCCCGGAAGATCATTTGCTGATCGCGGCGACGCATACCCATTCCGGGCCCGGAAGTCTCGGAAAACGCTTCTGGGAAAGTCTGGCGGCCGGGCCTTACAACGACGGGATATTTGATATTACGACCACCCGCGTGGCGCAGGCCGCGGTACAGGCGTACCGGCGCCTTCGGCCGGCCAACGTGGCCTACGGCCGCGTCGATGCGGGAGACCGGATTTTGAATCGCATGATCAAGGGAGGCCCCACCGATCCGGAATTGAGTTTTCTCGTATTCAAAACTTCGGAAGGCCAACCTCTGGCCTATCTGGTTAACTTTTCGGCCCATCCCACCGTGCTTCGTAGTGAGAACCGCCTGATGTCGGGCGATTTTCCAGGGGTGGTAAGCCGCGTCCTTGAAGGACAGGGGAAACCGGAAGATCCGGAGATCGTCGCGCTCTACATCTCCGGAGCCGTGGCGGATCAACGGCCCCATCCTCCCGATGGAAAAGGCGTGTTTGAGCGCGCTGAAGGGATGGGACGGGATCTGGCCGAACGGATCTTGACGGCCGGTGCCCCTCGGCCGTCTCAAGATTTTGTTGATATCTCAAGCCGTATGATCTGGACGGAACTCCCGCCCGCACAAATCAAGCTGAACCCTACTCATCGGTGGCCCGACTGGATGGGTCGCGCGCTTCTCGATGACACCGCCCCGATCCAAGTCATCCGAATCGGCCGGACCCTTCTTCTGGGTGTTCCCTGTGATCTGGGTTCTGAGATCGGATTGAGACTCAAACAATACGCCAGATCCAAGGGATTTGATGCCATGGTCGTCGGCTTTACGGATGGGTACATCGGTTACGTCATTTCAGACCCCTATTATGCTTCACCGACCTATGAGGCGTTTATGTCCTTCAACGGTCCGTACATGGAGGATTATTTTACCCATATTTTAGAGAGAATGATGGATGGCCTTATTTTGTCCCCCGGCGATTTGAGCCATGACAGAAGTCCACAATAGAGGTATACTTTAATTAAATTACGAATTTAATAAACTCCACGCGGGCTGGCAAGAACTCCTTAAACAACCGACTGAAATCGATGCACATCGTCCATCGGCTCATCATTATCCCTTTGCTCCTCGGCCTGGCCGTTAACCTGACGGGGTGTCTTTATTACGGTCCGTACAGTATCCGTTCCGAATCGCCGCCCGTGGTCGCCTCGATCGATCCGGATTATTTTCATGCCGATCCCGCTCCTTGGGCCCCGCAGATCCTCTCCCAACGGGATCGCGACGGTTACACGATACAGAAACTCCAATTCAAACACCACGTGGCATTTCTTTACATCCCCGATCAGATTCAACGCGGTCCGGCCGTCATCATTCAACCGATCACCTCGGGGGAATCCGTCACAAAACAGATGGCCCATTTTTTCGCCCAGTCGGGGTTCATTTGCCTCCGCTTTCATAGTCACGGGCATCTTCGGCTGGCCGAAAAAAGCGACGACGCGCTGACCAGCTTTGAGTCGTTGCTGAAGGACGACGTGATGGACGTGATGGAAGGAATCGACTGGCTCGACGCCCAGTCCTTCGTGGACCGCGACCGCGTCGGGATCGTCGGCGTCAGCATGGGAGCGATCATCAGCAGTATCGTCGCCGGAGCGGATCCGCGGATTCGGGCCGGCGTTTTTATTCTGGGGGGCGGGGATCTGGCCGGCATCCTTTTCTCGTCCACGGAGCCTACCGTCGTCTCGCTTCGAAACCGGATCGAAGAGGAGGAGGACCTTACCTCCGAGGAACTCCTGGCCGAGGTTGGACGCCGCCTTCGCAATGTGGATCCGCTGACCTATGCCGGCCGACTCGATCCAAACCGAATCTTGATGATCGACGCTTATTTTGACCACGTGATAAGACGACGGTACGCCATGGCCCTCTGGAAAGCCGCCGGAGAGCCCTCCATGGTCATGTTGCCCACCGGACATTATTCCGCCGCGCTATTTCTTGATTATGCCCAACGTCTCGCCCTGGCCCATTTCCAGAAGGTATTTGAGATGCAGAAAAAAGAATGACGCGATTGGACTAACGCGGCGGAGTTAAAAGAGCGGCCACGGACTGCTCCAGTTCCCGCTCATCCCAGCTGTTCACGATCTCCTCCACCATCTGCCGGCTCAGCGAAACGTCCACCCCGTGGTTGGACGGAATCGGCTCCTCTTCAATCACCCGTTTCATGAGATCATCGAACCGGACCCGTTGCGGGTCGGAGAGCCATCCGGTCCGGGCGAGTCCTTCTTCCCATCGAGCCCGATCCGGGCTCTTCACCATGCGGTGGAGCTGTAAGCCTTCACGGGCGTCCCTCCAAAAGAGAGGGTGGCCGCGGCCGATAATCAGAAACTGGGCTTTCAACTCTTCGAGTTCCCGGCCGGAGGGCGTGCCGTGCCTTTTGAGGATGGCCCAAATCTCTTCCCGCGCCGGCTGGACGGTTTCCTCCGGCTCCTCGGCCACAGAGAGAACCAGTTCCGTGATCTTCTGACGCTCCTCCGATGTCAGAGATCCCGCCCCGGCGCCGCCCAAACTGCAACCCAGGAATAGGGAAAGACTCAAACCCAAGAAAAAAGAGAGGGTCTTAAAACGTTCCGGCGGTTCTCGATTCACCACGTGACGATCGCGTTTCTTCGCTGGTCTTCGGTCATATCGCCTTGGGACGAACCCGTTTCAGCCACCAGGAAAGAATTTTCGGGATACGGCCTGCAAAGAACTTCTCGGCAAAATATTGATCACTGACTCTTTTGTTCGCCTGAGCCTTTGTCGGATAGACATGAATCATCCCGGAAATATCGGCCACCGTTCCCTTTTTCTTCAGGGCCAGCGCATATTCATGGATCAGATCCCCCGCGCCGACGCTCAGGATTGTGCATCCGATGATCCTGCCGTTGGGCCGCGTGAGCAGCTTCACGGTTCCCTGCGTCTGCCCGTCGATGATGTGCCGGTCGTTGTCGGCCACCGCGAACCGCCAAACCCGGTAACCGCCTTCGCCGAACCGTCGTTTGGCCTGCTCTTCCGTCAGACCGACCTGCGCCAGCTCCGGATCGGTGAAGGTGCACCAAGGAACCACGGAATAATCCGCCTTGCGCCTGAGAAGAGGGACCAGCGCATTGGTCACAATCAACCCGGCCTGGTATTCGGCCATATGGGTAAACGGAAAACCGCCCGTTACATCGCCGCAGGCAAAAACCCGCGGATTGGTCGTCCGCATGCACCGATCCACCTTGATTCCCCTGGGACCATACTCAACGCCCGCCTCGGCCAGCCCGAGTCCTTCCACCCGCGGACGCTTTCCCGCCGCGACGAGCAGCGCATCGCCTTCGACCGAAAAAGATTGGCCGGCGCGCGTGCAACGGAGCCGGATTCGGTCGGCTTCCCGCCCGACCTTCTCGGCCTTCGCGTTCAATTCGATCCGCAGTCCTTCCTTCGTCAGGATTTCATGAAGGCGATGCGTGGTTTCCCGATCGTCCTTATCGAGAATGCGGTCCAGCGCCTCGATAATCGTGACACGGCTTCCAAGACGTTGGAAGGTCTGGCCCATCTCACATCCAACGGGGCCTCCACCCACGACCAGGAGATGTTCCGGCTGACGGGACTGATCGAAGAAATTCAGGTGGGTCATGTAAGGAACACGGTCGAGGCCGTCAATCGGAGGGATGAACGGGTCGGCGCCGACTGCAATACAGAACCGTCTCGATTTCAGAACGCGGCCGTTCACTTGCAAGCGGTCGCGCCCCACGAAGGCGGCCCGGCCGTTGATCACTTCCGCGCCCATCTTTCGAAACCGGTCCGGATCATCGTGGGGCTGGATGGTCATGATCACGTCCCGCATATGCTGCATCACGCGGGCAAAGTCGACCGGAATCGGTTGATCCCGGAAACCGTACGATCCGGCGTGCTCCATCAGGTGCTTGATCTTGGCCGACCGGATCAACGCTTTGCTGGGAACGCAGCCGGTCCAGAGACATTCCCCGCCAAAACTTCCCTGTTCGATGAGGGCGACCTTCGCGCCCAAACGCGCCGCACCACTTGCGGTGACCAGTCCTCCCGCTCCAGCGCCGATCACAACCAGATCAAAGACTTCCACCGATGCACCCGTCCGATCTATGCTTATTCTCTTTTTTCGCGGCCGCGCTTCTTCCGTGCACCGCAAAACTTTTCGGCCACGATCACATCATCCGGGCTGCCGATGATCAGCGGAACCCGCTGGTGAAGATCGTCGGGGCGGATGTCCAGGATTCGTTCTTGCCCCGTGCCGGCACGCCCTCCGGCCTGTTCGACGATGAAGGCCAGCGGGGCCGCCTCGTATAGAAGCCGAAGCTTTCCCTGCGGATTTTTAGTATCACCGGGATACAGAAAGATGCCGCCATGAATCAGCGTTCGATGAAAATCGGCCACCAGCGAACCGACGTACCGTAAGGAGTAGGGGCGGCCCGTGTCCGGATCTTTCTCCTTCAGATAATCGACCAAGGCCCGGGTCGGAGGTTGCCAGACCGGATAATTTCCTTCATTGACGCTATAGGTCTTCCCCCGGGACGGAATCCGGATATTCTCATGCGAGAGGAGAAACTCCCCGATAAAAGGATCCAGCGTGAACCCGTGTACGCCGTTTCCGGCGGTATAAACCAAGAGCGTGCTCGGGCCGTAGATCACGTAACCGGCGACGACCTGATCCGACCCGACCCGGCACCATTCTTTATCCGTACGGTGCTGAGCGCCGCTCAGCCGATGATGGACCGAAAAAATCGTCCCGATCGTCCCGTTCACGTCGATGTTAGACGACCCATCAAGGGGATCAAAAAAGAGCGTATATTTCCCCTTGGAACAATTCTCCGAAAGATGCCTCGGCTTTTCCATTTCTTCCGAGATCAGTGTGCAGACCAGTCCGCTGTGGCCTAAAACATTAATAAAAGTCTGGTTGGCGAATTCATCCAACCGTTTGACTTCCTCTCCGTGGACATTGACTTCACCGGTCACGCCCAAAATATCCACCAACCCGGCCCGACTCACCGACCGGGCGATGATCTTGGTGACAAGGCCGATTTGGGCCAACAGCATCGAGAGCTCGCCCGTTGCGGACGGATGGACGCGTTGCTCCAGCATGATATGGCGTGTGAGCGTGATCCCTTTTGTGTTCATCGGCTCCTCCTATTTATATCTGGGGGCCCGTGCGGCATACACTGAGGTATCCGGCCACCTCACCGACTCGGCGGCGTTCGTCACCCGGCGCTTCTTCCTCGTCGCGCCACGAACCCTCCGATGCCCCCAGACCCCGTGACAGCCCCAGGCAAAGCCTGTTGGCTGCCTTCTCTCCTTGCGGCAATCGCGCTGGGGCTCAACCGGGACGGGGCCTTTAGTCTACACCATTTCGCCAGCACTGTCACCCAGCTCTACAGGACCTTTACTTCAAGACAGAGGGAATGGATTTCCAATCCGTGACTTTCATCGACCCCTTGAGCGTTTCGTTGTCATCCTCCTCGGCCATCACAATCGCCTTGATCTTCATACTGGATAGCGCTTCGGCCTCTTCTGTAGAACGGGTAATCCCCGCCAAGATGTTTGTCCAGCCCGCATCACGGATTTCCTGGAGTTGCTCGACGAATTGCTCCGTCCGACGTTCCGCCTCGTTCGGCATGGGCCATACATAGAGGGGCGCCGGGGGAAAATCCTGGTGAATCAGCCAGTCCTTCGTTTCCGGAATCAGTGCACCTTGCCCGGTCTCGAAATATAAAAGCTGATACCGTTTGGAAAGTCCGGAAAGAACCTTTACGGCCTCCGGCATCGCATCTGAGA
>Ga0335082_10000849_pt1 | contig 32074 bp, 30 predicted proteins | sample Lox_Sample_41_FD_206718 | JGI IMG/M metagenome (GOLD analysis project Ga0335082, IMG submission 206718) | Soil microbial communities from Loxahatchee National Wildlife Refuge, Florida, United States - Lox_Sample_4.1 | ecosystem: Environmental > Terrestrial > Soil > Wetlands | place: USA... | reverse complement strand
AGCTGGAAGCCTTCGCCCTGCGCGCTCTGCCACGGATCGAGGAAGCCGCGCACGCGCGCGAGCGCGTAGGGGCGCAGCGCGACGTAGCCGCACGCGCCGATCACGGCGAGCACGCCCGGCGCGACGAACCAGCGCAGCGGCAGCCCCGACGCGAAGAGCAGCAAGCCCGCGAGCGCGATCAGCACGCCGGCGCCGCTGAAGTTCGGCTGGAGGAGCAGCAGCAAGACCGGCGCGAGCACCATCGGCGCGACGGCGCGCAGCACGGCGGGCTTCGGAGCGCCGCGGTGCATCGCGCCGGCCAGCACGGAGGCGAGCGCCAGCACCAGCGCGAGCCGTGTCGGCTCGGCGGCCTGCAGCCGGATCGGCACGCCCGGCAGCGCGATCCAGCGGCGTGCGCCGTTCGCTTCGATCCCGAGGGCGAGCGTCGCGGCCAGCAGCAGCGTGCACAGAAGCAGCGCCGGCAGCGCGATGCGTCGCCAGAACGAGAGCGGGATGCGCGCACAGAGCGCCGCCGCGACCGCGCCCGAGAGCACGCCGAGCCAGTGCCGGATCGCGAGCTCCGGGACGGCCGCGCCGATCTCGCGCGCCGCGGTCGTGCTGTAGTTCATCACGACGCCGATCCCGACGAGCAAGGTCGCGCAGGCGAGCAGCGCGCCGTGCCACGCGAAGGGCGTGCCGGCGTCGTGCGCCGTCTGCGCCGCCGCGCGTGCGCCCGTCTGCGCCGCCGCGCGTGCGCCCGTCTGCGCCGCCGCGCGTGCGCCCGTCTGCGCCGCCACGCGCGCGTCTCGAGTGCGCGCCGCCTTCCTGCGCCAGCTCATCCGCCGACCGCCTCCGCGCCGTCGAGCGCGCGCGCAGCCGCCGCGAAGCGGTCGCCGCGCTCCTCGTAGTTCCGGAACTGATCGAGGCTCGCGCAGCCTGGCGCGAGCAGCACGACGTCGCCGGGGCGCGCGTGCGCGGCCGCGCGCGCGGTCGCCTCCTCGATCGTGTCGGCGCGCTCGATGGCGACACGGCCCCGGAGCGCGGTCTCCAGCGCGGGCGCCGACTCGCCCATCACGATCGCGGCGCGCGAGCGCGCCGCGACGGCGTCGGCGAGCTCGCCGAGGTCGAGGCCCTTCGCGCGGCCGCCGCCGATCCAGACGAGTGTCGCGGGGAAGCTCGAGAGCGCGCGCAGCGCCGCCGCCGGATTCGTGGCCTTCGAGTCGTCGACGTAGAGCGCGCCGCGCCGCCTTGCGACCGGCCGCAGCCGATGCGGCAGTCCGCGGAAGTGCGCGAGCGCGCGCCACGCCTTCGCGGGGTCCGCGCCGAGCGCGACCGCCGCGAGCAGCGCAGCCATGCGGTTCTCCGGCGGCTGCGGCGGCAGCCCCGCGAGCGGGAGCCGCAGCGGCCGCGCGTCGCCCGTCCGCAGCACGACGTCGCCCGCGTCGAGCCAGGCGCCGCGCGCGACCGGAGCGCGCGTGCTGAACTCGAGCACGCGACCGCGCGCGCTTTCCGCGAAGCGGCGCACGCACGGGTCGTCGGTGCCGAGCACCGCGAAGTCGTCCGCGCTCTGGTTCGCGAGCACGCGCCGCTTCGCCTCGGCGTAGGCCTCGAAGCTCGGATGGCGGTCGTAGTGGTCGGGCGTCACGTTCAGCACGACGCCCACGCGCGCACGAAACGTGTCCACGCTCTCGAGCTGGAAGGACGAGACCTCGAGCACGGCGACATCGAGCGGCGCGCCGACGAGCCCGAGCGCCGGCGGGCCGAGGTTGCCGGCCGCGCGCGCGCGCAGCCCCGCCTCGTTGCAGAGCGCCTCGACCAGCAAGGTCGTGGTCGACTTCCCGTTCGTGCCGGTCACCGCGACGATCGGCACCGCGAGCGCGCGGTACGCGAGCTCGACGTCGTTCCAGACGCGGCGCGCGCGGGCCGCATAGCGTTCGCGCGGCACGCCGGGGCTCGGCACCACGAGGTCGAAGTCGGCGGGATCCGGGAAGGGGCGCCCGACCGAGAGCTCGATGCGCGAGTCGAGCGCATCGAGGCCCGCGAGCGCGGAGAGGTCGCGCTCGTCGGCCGCGGTCACGCGCGCTCCGTGCGCGGCGCAGAAGGCGGCGGCGCTGCGGCCGGATATGCCGAGCCCCAGCACCAGTACGCGTCGCTTCGCCAGCTCTTCCATCAGCGCAGCTTCAGCGACGACAGGGCGATCAGCCCGAGCACCGCGGAGACGATCCAGAAGCGCACGACGATCTTCTGCTCGGCCCAGCCGAGCTTCTCGAAGTGGTGGTGGATCGGGGCCATCAGGAAGACGCGCTTGCCGCGCAGCTTGAAGGACGCGACCTGCACGATCACGGAGAGCGCCTCGATCACGAAGACGCCGCCGACCACCGCGAGCAGGATCTCCTGGCGGATCAACACCGCGATCGTGCCGAGCGCGCCGCCGAGCGCGAGCGAGCCGACGTCGCCCATGAAGAGCTGCGCCGGTGGCGCGTTGAACCAGAGGAAGCCGAGCCCGCCGCCGATCAGCGCGCCGCAGAAGATCGCGAGCACGCCGGCGCCGGGCACGTACTTGATCGCGAGGTACTCGGCGATGCCCGCGTGGCCCGCGGCGTAGGCGAGGATCAGGAAGGTGCCGGCCGAGATCATCACCGGGCCGATCGCGAGGCCGTCGAGGCCGTCGGTCAGGTTCACGGCGTTGCTGGCGGCCACGATGATGAAGGCCGCCATCGGGATGTACCACCAGCCGAGGTGCGGCGTGAAGTTCTTGAAGAAGGGCACCGCGAGCTCGGCGTCGAAGGACGGATCGGTGTAGATCGCAAAGGCGACCACCACGGCGAGCGAGGTCTGCCAGAAGAGCTTCGCCTTGGCGCTGATGCCGTCGCTCTTGCGCGCGCGCACCTTCGAGTAGTCGTCGAGGAAGCCGAGCAGCCCGTAGCCGACGGTCAGTCCGAGCAGGATCCAGACGAAGCGGCTGTCGAGATTCGACCAGAGCAGCACCGAGACGATCAACGAGAGCAGGATCAGGAGGCCGCCCATCGTCGGCGTGCCGGCCTTGCCCTGGTGCGCGGGGCCGATCTCGCGGATCGGCTGGCCGACGCGCAGGCGCGCGAGCGCGCGGATCAGCGACGGGCCGACGAGGAAGGAGATCAGCAGCGCGGTCAAGGTCGCGGCGCCCGTGCGGAACGTGATGTAGCGGAAGACGTTCAGCGCGCTCACGTCCGAGGCGTACGGGTAGAGCAGGTGATAGAACATTCAGTGCGACTCCCCGGCCCCGGCACGCGGCGCTCCGTGCGCCTCCGCGATGCGATCGACGACGCGCTCCATGCGCATGGAGCGCGACCCCTTCACCAGTACGCGGTCGCGCGGCAGGAGCACCGCGAGCACCGCGTCCGCGGCGCGCTCGGCGTCGGCTTCGACGTGGATGCGCGCGTTCGCGAGCCCGCCCGCGCGCGCCGCCTCCGCGACCTCGCGCGCATGCGCGCCGACCGCGAAGAGGAGATCGATGCCGAGGCGCGCGGCGAGCGCGCCCGCCGCGCGGTGCGCGCGCTCGCTCTCGCCGCCGAGCTCGCCCATGTCGCCGAGGACGGCGATGCGCCGCACCGGGCCGTCGCCGCGCGGCTGCGCGAGGGCGCGCAGCGCCACCTCCATCGATTGCGGGTTCGCGTTGTAGGTGTCGTCGACGACCACGAGGTCGCCCGGCAGCGCGAGCGGCTGGAGGCGCCCGCGCACCGGCGCGTAGGCCGCGAGCCCGGGCGCGAGGTCGGCGAGCGCGGCGCCCGCGCCGAGCGCGCCGGCGCAGGCGGCGAGCGCGTTCTGCACGCTGGTCTCGGCGAGGCCCGCGACCTCGATCCGTGTCTCGCCCTGCGGCGCGCGCAGGCGGAAGGCGTAGCCGGCCGGCAGCTCGCGCACGTCGTGGCCGCGCACGTCGGCCTTCGCCGAGAGACCGAAGCGCAGCGCGCGCGCTCTGCTGCGCGCGGCCTGCGCGTCGGAGAGCGCGTCGTCGGCGTTGACGGCCGCGACACCCGACGGCGGCAGCGCCGCCAGCAGGTCGCCCTTCTCCTCGGCGATCGCCTCGCGCGAGCCGAGGTGCTCGATGTGCGCGGTGCCGACGTTGCAGAGCACGCCGACGGTCGCCTTCGCGATCGCGGCGAGCCGCGCGATCTCGCCGCGATGATTCATGCCGAGCTCGACCACGACGCTCGCGTGGCGCGGCTCGCGCCGGAGGAGCGTGAGCGGCAGCCCGTACTCGTTGTTCAGGTTGCCAGCGGTTTTGAGGCACGGCGCGGCAACCTCGAGGATCGCCGCGCACATCTCCTTCGTCGTGGTCTTCCCGTTGCTGCCCGTGATCGCGACCAGCGGCCCGCGAAAGAGCGCGCGGTGGCCGGCGGCGATCGCGCCGAGCGCGCGCGTGGTGTCGTCCACCGCGATCACGCAGAACGAACCCGGTAGCGAGGCGGGCAGGGCGAAGCCGCGCCGCACCACCGCGCCCGCCGCGCCCGCGGCGGCCGCCGCGGCGACGTGGTCGTGGCCGTCGTGGCGCGGACCCTGGATCGCGACGAAGAGCTCGCCCGCCGCGATCTTGCGGCTGTCGATCGAGACGCCGCGGAAGGCCGTGCGCGGATCGCCGCGGAGATCGCCTCCGCACCAGGCCGCGACAGACGCGGCGACGAGCTCGCTCATGCGGCGGCCCTTCGCCGCAGCGCGCGCCGCGCCTCTTCGCCGTCGTGGAAGGGCAGGCGCTCGCGCCCGACGATCTGGTAGTCCTCGTGACCCTTGCCGGCGATCACGACGGTGTCGCCCTCGCGCGCGACGCGCACCGCGGCTTCGATCGCGGCGCGCCGGTCGGCGATGCGCGCGTAGCCGCGGGTCGTCGCGAGCTCTTCGGGCGCGAGCTTCGGCAGTGCGCCGAGCCCTGCCTCGACCTGGTCGAGGATGCGCTCCGGGTCCTCGGTGCGCGGATTGTCGCTCGTCGCGATCACGCGGTCGGCGTAGCGCGCGACCGCGCGCGCCATCAGCGGGCGCTTGCCGGCGTCGCGGTCGCCGCCGCAGCCGAAGACCGCGACGAGCTGGCCGCGGCAGAGCGGGCGCAGCGCGCGCAGCAGCTTCTCGACGGCGTCCGGCGTGTGCGCGTAGTCGATGAAGACGGTTGGCGCGCCCGCGTCGTCCCACTTCACGCGCTCGATGCGGCCGGGCACCTGCGGGCAGGCCGCGACCCCCGCCGCGATCGCCGCCGGCGCCACACAAGCGGCCTGCGCGACGCCGCAGGCTACGAGCAGGTTCTCGAGGTTGAAGTCGCCGACGAGCGGCAGCGCGAGGTCGAGCGGTCCGCCCGGCAGCAGCACGCGCGCGCGCGTGCCGTCGAGCGAGACGTCGGCCGAGACCAGACGCACCTCGGCGTCGCGCGAGGCGTCTCGCGTCACGCGCACGAGCCGCGCGCCGCTGCGCGTCGCGGCCTGGCAGAAGGCGTCGGCCGACGGATCCTCGAGGTTCACGACCGCGGCCGCGCCCTGCGCGAGGTAGTCGCGGAACAGGCGCAGCTTGGCCTCGCGATAGCGGTCCATGTCGGCGTGGAAGTCGAGGTGGTCCTGCGTGAGATTCGTGAAGGCCGCGACGTCGTAGCGGCAGCCGTCGACGCGGCCGAGCTCGAGCCCGTGCGACGAGACCTCCATCACGCAGGCGTCGACGCCGCGCGTGCGCATGTCGCGGAGCGTGCGCTGGAGATCGAGGCTCTCGGGCGTCGTATTCGGCGTGCGCCGACGCTCGCCCGCGTAGCGCACCTCGACGGTGCCGATCACGCCGACCTTGCGGCCCGCCGCGTCGAGGATCGACTCGACGAGATACGTGGTGCTGGTCTTCCCGTTCGTGCCGGTCACGCCGACGAGGAAGAGCTCCTCGGCGGGCGCGCCGAAGAAGCGCACCGCGACGGGCGCGAGCGCGCGGCGCGCCTGCGGCACGACGACCGCGCAGGCCCCGCGCAGGTCGAGTCCCGGCGGCAGCGCCTCGACGAAGACCACGCTCGCGCCGAGCGCGAGCGCCTGCGGCAGGTAGTCGTGGCCGTCGACCGCCGTTCCGCGAAGAGCGAAGAAGACGTCGCCGGGGCTCACGTCGCGCGAGTCCGTCGCGATGCCGCGCACGACCGGATCGCGCTCGCTGCCGGCGAGCGTCGCGGTCGGCGCGAGCTCCGGCGGCAGCGCGGCCAGCAGAGCCGAGAGCCTCATCCGCTGCGTGCTCCTCCGACGCGAGGCTCGGCTGCCTGCGTGCCGCCGAACAGGACGCGCACCACGCCGCCGGCTGGCAGGATGGTGCCAGGCGGCGGCTCCTGCGCGACGACGCGCCCGTTGCCCTGCACCATGACCTGCAGCCCCTGGCCCGCTGTGATGCGCGTCACCTCCTCGAGGCTGAGTCCACGGAAGTCGGGCAGCAGCACGCGGCCGCGGAACGAGGCGATCTCCTGCGCGCTCGTGGCGGGCGCGGGACTCTCCGCGGGCGCCGGGCTCGCCGCCGGCGCCGGCTTGCGAGGGGCGGGCGCGGGCGGCGCGGCGGGGCGAACCGCCGCGGCGTCGGGTCGCGACGCGGCGACGCGCGGCGGCGTGGAGACGTCGGCCTCGCCGCCCGCGTCGTCTTCCGCCGCCGGCACCGGCACCGGCGCCGCGCTCGCGACGAACGTCGGCGCGCTCTCGACGTGGATGCCCTGCGCCGCGAGCTGCGAGCGTGCGACCGCCGCGAAGAGCGGCGCGGCCGACATGCCGCCCGTGTGGTACGGGCGCTTCGGCTCGTCGAGGCCCGTCACGATCACGATGCGCGGGTCGTCCGCCGGCGCGATGCCAACGAACCAGGCGCGGTAGCGGTCCTGCGAATAGCGACCCTCGCGCGCGTCGAACTTCTGCGCGGTGCCGGTCTTGCCCGCCACGCGCACGCCCGGCAGCGCGGCGCGGACGCCCGTGCCGCCCTCGCCGACGACGCTCTCGAGCATGTGCAGCACGCGGGCCGCCGTCGCCGGCGTGATGACGCGGTGCGAGCGCGAGGGCGTCGCCGGCTGCCATGCGCCGCCCGGCGCCCGGCGCGCGGCCACCAGCCGCGGCGAGTGCCACTCGCCGCCGTTCGCGAGCGCGCCGAGCGCGGCCGCGAGCTGGATCGGTGTCACGCTGACTCCCTGCCCGAATGCGATCGTGGCGTGGTCCACCGGACGCCACTGCTGCCAGGGGCGCAGCACCCCGGACGACTCGTCGGGGAAGCCGCTGCCCGTCGCCTCGCCGAAGCCGAAGCGCCGCAGCGCCTCCCAGTAGGCGCCCGGTCCGAGCGCGTAGGCGATGTGGACCGCGCCGATGTTGCTCGACACGCGCAGGATACCCGCCGGGTCGAGCACGCCGCGGGGCTCCTTGTCGTGGATCGTCTTGCCCGGCACGCGCAAGGTCCCGTCGCCGCAGTCGATCTTCTGGTCGGGCGTGATGGCGCCGCGGTCGAGCGCGGCCGCGACGAGGAACGCCTTGAACGCGGAGCCCGGCTCGGTCGCGTCGAGGAACGCGCTCGAGCGCGTGCTCGCATAGTCGAGCTCGCGGAACTCGTTCGGGTCGAAGGCCGGCGACTCGGCGAGGCTCAGGATGTCGCCCGTGTGCGGGTCGAGCGCGATCACGACCCCGCCGCGCGCGCTGCTGGCGCGGATCTCGTCGGCGAGCGCATGCTCGGCGTCGGACTGGAGCGTCGCGTCGAGCGTCAGGAGCAGGTCGCCGCCCTCGGTGCCGAGCGGCGTGCCGTGCTCCATCGGCAACAGGCGTCCGCTGCCGTCGCGCTCGACCGGCAGCTGGCGCTCGGTGCCACGCAGCCAGGAGTCCTCCTGCTGCTCGATGCCGCGCGCTCCGCGCCCGTCGATGTTCGCGAAGCCGAGCGCGCTGGCCGCGAGGCGATGGTGCGGGTACACGCGCCGCGGCTCGTTCACGATGCCGATCCCGTCGAGGCCCTGCGCCTGCACCTTCTCCGCCTGCTCCGGGCTGACCCAGCGCGCGACGAACTGGAAGCCGCGGCGCTCCTTCAGCCGCTTCGCGAGCTTGCGCGAGTCGACGTCGAGGATGGCGCCGAGCGCGCGCGCGGCGGCCGCGGGGTCGGCGACGCGCGACGGCTGCGCGTAGATCGACGGCGCCTCGACCGAGAGCGCGAGCGCGTTGCCGCTGCGGTCGACGATCTCGCCGCGCGAGGGCGGCAAGGTCAACGTGCGGCGCGACTGGGCGTCTCCGCGCGCGGCGCCGCGCGGGTCGAAGACCGAGAGATGGGCGGCGCGGACGGTGAGCGCGGCGAAGACGAGCCCGAGGAGGCCGAGCGACGCTTCCACGCGCCGAGCGCTCCTGCGCACGTCCGCCGCTTTCATGGACGCAGACCCGCGCTCGGATCGGACGCGGACTCGGAGCGCGAGCGCGGGGCGTCGAGCTCGATCACGTGGGCCGGCGTCGTGAAGCCGCGCGTCTGCGCGAGCTTCGCCAGCCGCTCCGGCCCTCGCAGTCCCTCGAGGCGCGCGGCGACGCGGCTGCGTTCCTCGTGCAGCGCGCGCGTCGCGGCGCCCGCCTCGCCGAGCGCGTAGCGGAGCTGGAAGATCGAGATGCGGAGCTGGGCCAGCGCGAGCGCCGCGAGCAGCGCGCCGGCGAGCGCGGCGGGTAGCCACACGCGGCGGCGCGGCGCGCTCGTCCGCACGCGCGCGAAGTCGACGCCCACGAGGTCGGCGGCGCGCGGGGTCCGGCTCATGCCGCCTCCTCCGCGAACCGCTCGGCCGCGCGCAGTCGCGCGGAGCGGGCGCGCGGGTTGCGCGCGACCTCGCTCGCGCCGGGGCGCACCGGACGGCGCGTCAGCACGCGCAGGCGCGCGCGCCGACCGCAGGTGCAGACCGGCTGGCGCGGCGGGCAGGTGCAGCCGCGCGCCTCGTCGCGCAGGCGCTGCTTCACCACGCGGTCCTCGCCCGAGTGGTAGGCGATGACGACGAGGCGGCCGCCCGGTCGCAGCGCACCGATCGCGGCGCCGAGCCCCTCCGCGAGCGCGCCGATCTCGTCGTTGACGGCGATGCGCAGCGCCTGGAAGACCTGCGTCGCCGGGTGGTGGCGCCGGCCGCGCCCGACGCCGCTCTCGTGGATCACGCGCAGGAGGTCGGCCGCGCTCCGCAGCGGGGCGCGGCTGCGCGCCTCGACGATCGTGCGCGCCAGCCGGCGCGAGCCAGGCAGATCGGCGTACTCGTGGAACCAGCGCGCGAGCTCCTCCGCGGAAGCCTCCGCGAGGAGCGCCGCCGCGGAGCGGCCGCGGCCCGGGTCCATGCGCATGTCGAGCGGCGTCTCGCCGGCGGTGTCGGTCCCGAAGCGGAAGCCGCGGCGTGACTCGTCGAGCTGCGGCGACGAGACGCCGAGGTCGAGCAGCACCGCGTCCACCGCGTCGACGCCCTGCGCGGCGAGCGCCGCGCCGAGCGCGCGGAACGACGCGTGCTCGAAGCGCACGCGCGCTCCGTAGGGAGCGAGGCGCTCGCGCGCGGCCGCGAGCGCGTCGGGGTCGAGATCGAAGGCGATCAGCCGTCCGCCGGGCGCCGTCCGCTCGAGGATGCCGGCCGCGTGGCCGCCGCCGCCGACGGTGCCATCCACGACCACCGCACCCGGGCGCAGGGCCAGCCACTCGAGCGCTTCGTCCAGCAGGACGGGCTGGTGCGTGAAAGGGCTGGCCACAGCAGCGGGGCTCCCACCTGCGCCCCCATCGGGAGTCGAGCCGCGGGTGTTGGGTCGATACGGATTCGCGGAGCCCGGTCCACTCCGCTGCTCCCTCGCGGCGGGAGAGCGCTGGGGCGCCCCGGAGCACCAGCTCCGCGCCGACCAGGTTGTCCCCCCCATTGACTTCCTGGTCCGCGTCGGAGGGTGCTCCGGGGACACCCCAACCTCTCGCTCGGAGGAATCCCTCCGAGCCCCCCGCCTTGAAACTCCCTACCTGCCCAGCTTGCCCGCCACCGCCGCCGCCGTTTCGGGGTAGTGGGCCTGGGTCTTGTTCAAACTCGCGTCGAAACGGGCACGGTCCCACAGCTCGATCCTGGGTCCGATCCCGGCTACGGTGACTTCGCGCTCCAGCCCCGCGTGCGCGCGCAGATGGGGCGGAACGAGGATGCGCCCTTGTCGGTCGATCGGGCACTCCGCCGCCCCCGAGATGCGCATGCGGGCGAAGGCCTGCGCCGCCGGATCGACGTCGGCGATCTCGGTGATGCGGCGCTCGTACTCGATCCAGTCCTCGAAGGCGTAGAGGTCGAGGCACTCGTGGCCGTTGGTCAGGATGGGCGGACGATCGCCGCGCCGCGTGAGCTCCTGCCGGAAGCTGGCCGGCAGGCTCATGCGGTTCTTGGAGTCGATCGTGTGCACGTAGCGGCCTCGAAACATCTTGGCGAGCTGCTCGGCCCCGCGCTTCCACCCGAGGCGGTGGGGCATACCACTGAACCCCACCTAACAACCACCCGGTGGCCTGTTTATACCACCAAGTAACACGGACGCAACAGTTTTTTTTCGATCTTTTTCGCGGGAGTCCGACCCGAATTGCGAGTCGGCTGCGCCCACAAGATCGTGGGGTGGAGGGAGAACCCACCTACAAGATCCCGTGGTGCAGATCGGCGCGGGGGTCGGGATCAGGCAGCGCCGATGTCGCGATGGCGACCGGCGTGGACCTGGGCCGCGCATGCCACCACGTGCCGCAGCACGCTGCCGGGCGGGCACGGAACCGCCTCCGGCAGGGACGGCGTCTCCCGCGCGAGGAGCACGTCGAGCACGGCGTCGGTGCCTTCGCGCAGGCCCGTCAGCGCGTAGCCGCCCTCGAGCGCGAACACCAGCCGTCCGCCGCAGAGCTCGTCGGCGAGCGCGCGCACGAGTGACGCAAGCTTGTGGAATCCGTCCGCCGTCACCTGCATCGACGCGAGGGGATCGTCGCGATGCGCGTCGAAGCCGCACGACACCAAGATGAGTTGCGGTCGATACGCGCGCGCCACGGGGACGAGCACGCGCTGCACCACGCCGACGTGCTCGTCGTCGCCGGAGCCGGCCGGCAGCGGGAGGTTCAGCGTGTAGCCCGCGCCGCGTCCCGTGCCCGCCTCGTCGAAATCGCCCGTGCCCGGGTAGTACGGGAACTGGTGCGTCGACGCGTAGAGCACGGAAGGGTCGTCCTCGAAGCGGTGCTGCGTGCCGTTGCCGTGGTGGACGTCCCAGTCGTAGATCAGCACGCGCTCCAGCCCCGCCTCGCGCTGGAGCGCGCGCGCGGCGATCGCGACGTTGTTCAGCAGACAGAAGCCCATCGCGCGGTCAGGCTCCGCGTGGTGGCCGGGCGGTCGCACGGCCGCGAAGCCCGCGCGGGACTCGCCGCGCGCCACCCGCAGGCACAGGTCGGCGAGCCCGCCGGCGGCGAGCCTCGCGATCTCGAGGCTGCCGGGGCTCATGTAGGTGTCGGCGTCGAGGTGGACGGGCGCGCGCGCCGCCGCGGCCTCGAGCCCGGCGAGCAGCGCGGGCTCGTGCACGCGCAGGATCTCGTCGTCGCGGGCCGCACGCGCCGGGACGAAGTCGAGCGCGTCGCGGCGCGCCGCGATGGCGTCGCCGACGGCGGCGAGGCGCTCGGGCCGCTCGGGGTGCCCGCCGGGGCCGCGGTGCTGCCGGTAGCGCGGGTCCTCGACGATGGCGACACCGCGTGTGGCAGGCATCGTTTCGCATGGTATCTGAGTCTCGTGAGCCAGCATGCGCAGCGCGAGCGCGGGGCGCGTCCTCGTGAGTGAGCCCGGCGTCATCGGCGTGACCGGCATCCGCGGCTGGCTCGGCGCGGGGCTGCTCGCCCGCCTCGCGCGTGCGAACGGCGTGCGCGCGCTCGGACTCGATCTGCGCCGTCCGATGCGCATGGACGAGCGCGCTCGCTTCGCGCGCATCGACCTCTGCGAGCCGACTGCCGACGGGAGCCTCGCGCGCGTGCTCGAGAAGCAGCGCGTCGAGGTGCTCGTGCACGCGGCCTTCCGCGCCGATCCCACGCCGGACGTCGAGCAGGATCACGAGCTCGACACGATCGGCAGCATGCACGTGATGCACGCCTGCGCGGCGGCGAAGGTGAAGCGCCTGGTGGTGGCGTCGAGCACGATGCTCTACGGCCCCTACCCGGACAATCCGAACTTCCTGTCCGAGAGTCATCCGCTGCGCGGACACCCGCACGCGCACGCGGTCCGCGATCGGGTCGCGATGGAGACGCTGCTCGCCGAGTGGTCGCAGCGGCATCCGGACGTCGAGGTCAGCGTGCTGCGCACCGGCTGGATCTTCGGCCCGAGCTTCTGGAACCGCGTCGTCGCCTACTTCGCGTTGCCGGTCGTCGCCGTGCCGCTCGGCTACGACCCGCTGATGCAGCTCGTGCACGAGGAGGACGTGCTGCGCGCCTTCGAGCAGGCGGCGCTGCGCCCGCACGCGGGGATCTACAACGTGGTTGGCAGCGGCGTGCTGCCGCTCTCGACCTTGCTGCGCCTCGCCGGCAAGCGCGCGCTGCGCCTGCCGTCGGCGCTGCTCGATCGCCTCGCCTATTTCCCGTCGCAGGGGCAGACGGGCGACCCGCCCTCCGCCTTCTACGATTACCTGCGCTACCTCTGGGTCGCCGACGGCCGCAAGGGCTGGAACGCGTTCGGCGAGCCCTCCTACTCGACGAAGGAGGCCTGGATCTCCTTCGTGTCGTCGCGCCGCATGCGGCGCTACCGGTGAGCCCATGGCCGAGCGCGAGCCGCCGCATCCGCCGCCGCACGAAGACGAGCTCGAGGACGCCGAGCTCGTCGCGGTGCGCGAGGCGCTCGCGGAGCTGCGCCGCGAGCTGCGCGCGCGCTTCGGACCCGACGCGCATCGCGACGCCGAGCTGCGTCGGATCGACTGGAACGAGCTCTTCGTGGCGCTGCGTCGTCGCATCGGCACGCTCGGCATGTCCGAGCGGTCGGGCGAGGTCGACGAGTTCGGCATGGACGAAGTCGTGCTGCGCCGCGCGCGTCCGCTCTTCGACTTCCTCTACGACCGCTACTGGCGCGTCGATCTCTCCGGCCTCGAGCACCTGCCCGAGAAGGGGCCGTGCCTGCTGGTCGCGAACCACTCGGGCCTCCTGCCCTACGACGGCCTGATGCTGGCGCACGGGATCGAACGGCTGCACGCGTCCGCCGAGCGGCCGCGCTTCTTCGTCGCCGACTGGCTGATGACCTTGCCCTTCGTGCAGCCCTATCTCGCGCGACTCGGCGGCGTGCGCGCGTGTCGCGAGAACGCGGAGCGCCTGCTCGGCGCAGGACGCTTCGTGCTGGTCTTCCCGGAAGGCGTGAAGGGCGCGGCGAAGGTCTTCCGCGAGCGCTACCGGCTGAAGCGTTTCGGACGCGGCGGCGTGATCCGCGTCGCGCTCGAGACCGGCGCGCCGCTGATTCCCGTCGGCATCGTCGGCGCGGAGGAGGCGCATCCGATCCTCTTCAAGTGGCGCCCGCCGATCCGCCTCGGGCTGCCCTTCATCCCGGTGACGCCGACCTTCCCCGCGCTCGGCCCGCTCGGGGTGTTGCCGCTGCCCTCGAAGTGGCGGGTCCGGATCGGCGCGCCGCTGCGGCTCGAGCGCCTCGGCCCCGACGACGCGCGCGACGAGCTGCTGCTCTCGCGGCTGACCGAGGAGCTGCGCGTCGCGATTCAGGGGCTCGTCGACGCGGCGCTCGTGGAGAGAGAGTCGGTCTGGAGCTAGGCAGCGGGGGTCAATCGAGTCCGGAGCTGTCGCCCTCCGGGTCGATCCTCTGATCTTCGCTCGCCTTCGACTCGCTGCGCGCCGACTGCGTCGGCTTGCTCTCGAGCCGCTCCAGCGCCTTCGCCACGCGCTCCAGATTCTCGGACAGCGCCTCGATGTCGCTGCGCCGCGGCAGGTCGAGCGCGCGGAAGACCCGCTCGACGGCGTTCTGCACCAGGTGATCCCACTCGGTGCGCACGTCGGAGAAGGAATCGCGCAGTCGCGCGGCGTCCTGCTCGCGCGAGCGGATCACGCGCCGCACGTTGCGCTGGAACTCGCCCCAGCCCTCGGACGCGTCGCCGACGCCGCGCTTCAGCGCGCCGTAGAGCGCGTCGCCGCTGCGCTGGATCAGATCCGAGAGCAAGGTGCGCGGGACCGTGCGATTCGAGCGCTCGCCCTCGACGAGCACCTGCGAGAGCGTCACCGACGTGATGTCCTCGCCGGTCTCGTTGTCGATCACGCGCACGTCGGTGCCCTGCTCGACGAGCTCCGAGATGCCGCGCAAGGTGATGTAGCGGCTGGTCTCGGTGTTGTAGAGCTTGCGGTTCGCGTAGCGCTTGATGAGAACGGTCATGCGAAAGCTCGCGGCGGTGGCAGCCACCCTAGCACGCCGCTCCGGGCGGTCAGCCCTGGACGCGCACGCGCTCGACGCGTTTGCGCCGCGTTTCGCCGGGATGCTGCGCGCCCGCGGCCGCGCTCGGGCGGGGTGAAGGCCGCACGCCGAGCTCCCACAGGAGCTCGCGCACGCCGAGGAACGCGCGCAGCACGGCGCGGGCGTCGGGGTCCTGCAGCGCGCGCGCCTCCCAGCGCTCGATCTCCGCATCGAGCGCGCCGGCGAGCGCGTGCGCGAGCGCCGCGTCGTTCGACTCCGGAGACGCACCACGCGCGAGCGCGTCGAGCCAGGCGGCGGCGCCCGAGAGCGCGGCGTGGGCCTCCGCTGGCACGCCCGCGGTGAAGAGGGCGGCGGCGTCGAGCAGCGAGCGCACCGCGAGCGCAGCCTCGGCGGCCGCCGCGCGCGCGTGTCGCGCGGCCTCGGCGATCGCGCGCCGCGTGTCCGCCGGCGCGTCGCGGCGCTCGTCGCTCGTCACACCGCCTCCTGTCGCCCGGCCACCAGCGCGCCGACGCGCGCGAGTGTCGCGAGATCGCCCACGTCCAGCGGCAGCTCCGGCACGGAGCGCCAGAAGCGCCGGCCGCCGGCGACGACCCGCTCGCGCAGCGCCGCGAGCGCGCGTTCGTCCCGGCGGACGAGCGCAGCGTACCCCGCTGCACAGGCGACCGCTGCCTCCGCGGCGATTGCCGCGGGTCGACCGGGGTCCGCGACGGCGCCGAGCGCGCGCGCGAGCGCGACGGCGTCCTCGCGGCGAGTCGAGCCTTCGGGCGGCAGACCGCCTCCCGGCCACAGACGCACGCGATTCGCGACGACTCCGCGCAAGGTGACGCCAAAGGCCTCGAGCCGCGCCAGGAACTCCTGCGCCTGCGCGACCGTTTCGCGTTCGGGACCCGCGACGAGCACGAAGCCGGCGTCGGGTCCGCGCAGCAGCGCGCGCACGCGCTCGGCGCGCTGTCGGAAGCCGCTCGCCATGCCCTCGAAGGCCAGCAGGAACTCGGACAGATCCTCCAGGAAGCCCATGCCCGTCAGCTGCTCGATGGTCCGCAGCGCGAGCCTCGTGCCGCGCTGGAACCAACGCACGCCGAGGCGCCCTGCGCTCAGCGCCGGATGGATCAGCAGGTGCACGAGCCGGCTGTCGAGGAATTCCAGCAGGCGCTGCGGCGCCTCGAGGAAGTCGAGCGCGTGCTGCGCCGGAGGCGTGTCGACGACGATCAGGTCGTACTCGCCGCGCTCCGACAGCTCGTAGACGCGCTCCATCGCCGAGTACTCGACGCTGCCCGCGAGCGCGTCGGAGACGTGCTGGTAGATCGGGTTCGCGAGGATCCGCTGGCGCGTGACGCGGTCGGGCGCGAGCCGCTCCACCAGACCGTCGAAGGTGCGCTTCTGGTCGAGCATCGCTGCCGACAGCGAGGCGGACTCCGGCACGCCGACGGCCGCGAGCGCCTCGCGTGGCAGCGGGCTCGGCTCGTCGCCGAGCGTGGCGAGGCCGAGGGCGTCCGCGAGCCGCCGCGCCGGATCGATCGTGATCACGAGCGCGCGCCGGCCGGCGCGCGCGGCCTCGAGCGCGAGCGCCGCCGCGATGGTCGTCTTGCCGACGCCTCCGCAGCCGACACACACGAGGATGCGTCGGGCGAGCCAGTCGGGCGCGTGCGCGCTCATGCGACCTCCGCGTGCGGCGGCGCGAGCACGGCGTCGGCGAGCATGGCGACGTCCTGCGGACCGCGGATCCCGTCGGCGAGGTAGGGCAAGGTCACGATCGGCAGCCCGGTCGAGGCGGCGATCTCTTCGCAGTAGTGGCGGCCGAGCGCGTGGCGCGACACCAGCGCGCGCACGCATGCGGCCAGCACCGGCGGGCGAGGCAACGCGCCGATCGCGGCCTCCGGCGGCAGACGATCGAGCCACTTCACGAGGTCGCCGGCCTCGTCCGGGACGGGCTGTGCGCGCACGCCGTTCACGACGACGCGATCGACCGCGAGCCCGAGCTCGCGCACGCGGGTCACGAGCGAGCGCGTCTCGCGCGCAGGCAGCTCCTCGGCCAGCGACACCGGCAGCACCAACGTGCGCCTCGCGTCGCGCAGCAGCGCCTCCACCTCCTCCGTGTGGTGTCGCAGCGGCCCCGCGCGCACCGCCGAGATCACGACGCGCGGCACGTCGAGGAAGCTGACGCCGTGACCGGTCGCCGGCGCGTCCACCACGATCAGGTCGAAGCTCGGCCTGCCGCCTTCGCGCATCTGCTCGAGGTGCCACACCTTCCCGAGCTCGATCAGCTCGCGCCAGCCGGGCGCAGCCTCGAGCAGCTGGCGGAAGCCGCGCTGCGCCAGCACGCGGCGCGCGAGGCCCCGCAGGCCGATCTCGATCCCGAAGTACTCGGCCAGCGCCTCGTAGGGATCGATGCGGATTGCGAAGAGTCCCGGCCGGATCTCGCGCTCCGGATAGTCGCCCTGCGGCGGGCGGGAAGCGAGCAGCCGGGGCAGCACGGAATCGCGCCCGAGCTCGGCGACGCACACGCGGAGCCCCCGCGCGACCGCGCCCTGCGCGATCGCGGCGGCGATGGTCGTCTTGCCGGTGCCGCCCTTGCCGGTCACGAGCACGAGACGGCGGCTCTGGAGCGGGACCGGCTCGGCTCGAGTCGGCACGGGAACGCCTCCTGACCCTCCGGACCCATCGGCTCCGCGGCTCAAGCGGCGCCCGGGCGGCTCCGAAACGGAGCGGTGATGCCGCAGCCCCGCGCCCGCGCCGGTCGGACCGCGGCTCCGGCGAGGGGGGCCAACGTAGCGTGATCGTCACCTGCGAGCGGTGCTCGACGCAATTCCAGCTCGACGACGCGCGCGTGCCCCAGCGCGGCGTGCGCGTGCGTTGCTCGCGCTGCAAGCACGCCTTCCGCGTCGTGCCCCCGCCCGCGACGGCGCGCGAAGACAGCCGCGACGAGACCACGCAGGACCTCGATGATTCGCGCGGCGCGCGGCGGAGCGAGCGATCCGCGGCCGCGTCGCGCGCCGAGCACGAGCCCGAGGCGGAGGCTGCGGCGGGGGGCCCCGACGCCGAGGAGAGCGACTGGAAGTTCAACGAGGACGTGTCGGAGGAATCCGGGTCGTCCGCACGCCCGTCGCGCCAGGAGTCCAAGCCCGACCCGCCGGCGGCGCGCCGCGGTCGGGAGGCGGACGACTGGTTCAGCGGCGGAAGCGACGCCCCGCTCGAGCTCGACGACCGGCCGTGGGACGCCGGCAAGCCGGACGACGACACGCCGGTGGCGGAAGAGCCGGCCGCGCCGCAGGCCGCCGCTGCATTCGAGGCGCCGACTCCTGCGCGGGACACGCCCGCCGCCGATTCCGAGCCCGAGCCGCCGGAGCAATTCGACGCGGTCGCGGAGCTCGCGCGCCAGCAACACGAGGAAGAGGCGCCTGCGTTCGCGCCGGCCGACGAGAAGCCCGCAGAGGCGCAGGCGGACGCCAGCCCGAGCGACGAGCTCAGCGGCGAAGGCTGGGACGAGCTGTTCGGCGATTCCGACGAGGCCGTGGACGACGAGACGGCGAAGGAGCCCGAGAAGTCGAAGCGGCGATCGTGGAAGCCGCCGCGCATCGCGCTTCCGTCTCTCGGCGGCGCCCTCCAGCGCGTCGGCCGCGCGGTCGGCATGGGCGCGCAGGCCCTCGGTTGGGCCGTCACACTCGGCCTCTTCGGCGTCGGCCTCTACGCGGGATTCGCGACGCGTGCCCCGGCCGCGCCGGTCGCGGAGCGGGTCGCGGGGTTCGAGGTCGTCGAGCTCGAGGGGCGCTTCGTCGAGAACGCCGTGAGCGGCCGACTCTACGTGGTGTCGGGCCGCCTCCGAAATCCCGGACCCGAAGTGCGCGACCTCTCCGACCTCTCGGTGGAGCTGCTCGACGCCGCCGGCGTGCCGCTGTCGGAGCGCGCCGCCCTGCACGCCCCGATCGCGAAGGAGGGCCTGCGCGAGACGGCCGCGTCGCGGCTGCTCGAGGGGCCGCCGCTCGTCGCCGCGGCCGCGCCCGGGGATGTGCTGACCTTCGACGCGGTGTTCGCGTCGCTTCCCGACGCCGCCGCAGCGTTCCGCCTGACCGACGCGGGCGCGCGCAATCGCGGCGGCCCGCTCCCCGAAGTCCAGCTCCCGCGTTAGCGAGGTTGCTCGGACTTGCTCTCGCCGGGCGGGACCTCGCCCGGCTTCGGCGTGACGTCGAGCTCGTCCTTGCCCGAGATCCCGGCCTTGAAGTTGCGGATCGCCTTGCCGACCCCCGTGCCGAGCTCCGGCAGGCGCCTCGCGCCGAAGAGCACGACCACGATCGCCAGGATCACGAGCAGCTCGCTGCTGCCGATGCCAAACATGGGCTCACCCCGCGCACCCGCGGCTCGAAGGAACCGGGGATCGCGCGAGCTTGCCCGCCGGCTCGGGGACGGTCAAGGCGACGCCTGCGCGGGCGCCTGCGGCTTCGGCGCCGCCGGGCCGAGCTCCTTGTCGATCCGAGCGATCAGGACGTCGGGCGGCTGGAGCCCCTTCAGCAGCCGGCCGTTCAGCACGAAGGCCGGCGTGCCGGTCACGCCCGCGGCGCGCGCCTCCGCCATGTCGGCCTCGATGCGCTCCGACCGCTTCGGGTCCTGGAGGCACGTGTCGAAGGCGGCCATGTCGAGGCCGACGGCCGAGGCGTAGCCCTTCAGGTCCTCGTCGCTCAGCGCGCCGGGCGTCGCGAACAGGCGGTCGTGGTACTCCCAGAACTTGCCCTGCTGCTCGGCGCACACCGCCGCCTCCGCGGCGGCCCGCGAGCGCGGATGGATCGCCTCGAGCGGCAGGTGCTTGTAGACCACACGCAGCTGCGTCGGGTAGCGCTCGCGCAGCGCCTGGATCAGGGGGTGCGCGCGCGCGCAGAAGGGGCACTGGAAATCGGAGAACTCGATCAAGGTGACGGGCGCGTCATCGGGTCCGACGGCGGGTCCGCTGCTCGAGACCTGCACGCGCGGCGGCTCCAGGTGGATGGCAACGTCCGTCTGCTTGACCAGCGCATCGCGCACCTCGCGCTCGCGCAGGCCCTCGAGGTGGCGGCGGATGTCGTCCTTCAGCTGCTCGAGCGTGTGCCCCTGCACGCGCGACTTGTTGGCTTCGTAGAAGGCCGAGACCTCGGCGTCGGTCACGGGGCCGCGCTTCGCGACCTCCTCGGCGACGAGCGCGTCCACCTCGAGTCCGCGCTTCTTCGCCTCGTTCGCGAGCGCGCGGTCCTCGATCCAGGCCTGCATCGCCTCCTCGCGCAGCTCGTAGACCGCGCTCGGCTCGCCGTTGCGGGTCTCGCGCATGAAGAGGCGCTCCTTGGCCTGCGCGTCGAGCTCGCCGATCGTGATCTTCTCGCCCGCGACCTCCGCCGCGACCTGGCTCGCGTCCGGCGCGCTCGCGGCCGGCCCGCGGCCCGGGCCTCCGCTGCACCCGACGAGCCCCAGAACGGTCGTGATCCCGAGCGCGATGCCTCGCCTCATGCTTCCCCCTCGCCACCCGGCCGGAGGCCTGCGGCATCGGACCTGCGCGACGCGGCGTGCGCGCGCGGGCGCGGAGTATACGGGCCGGTTTCCGCGGGGCTCACGCGTCCGGCAGGCCGAGCGCAGGGACGAGGAAGCGCTCGAGCGCGTGCTGGACGGCCGGGTCTCCGGGGACGTCGCTCCCGACGCGGGACTCCTGCTTCGGGTCGCCCGCGGCCTCGAAGAGGGCGCGGGCTCCGCGCGCGCCGTCGGCGTCGCTGCGGCCCGCGTGGATCAGCAGCAGCGGCCGCGGCGCAATGCGCGCCACGAAGGCGCCGGCGTCGACGGTGCTCGTCGCATCGCCCGCGCCGGGAAAGGCGAGCGCGACCGCGCGCACGCGCGCGTCGAGGGCCGCGAAGGCGGCGCCGATCCGCGCGCCGACCCCGAGCCCGACATAGCCGACGCGCTCGAGGTCGAGCTCCGGCATGAAACCGCAGGCGTCGAGCGCGCGCTCGAGATCGACCACGGCCTGCCGCGCGAACTCCTGCACCAGGTCGGGCGGCGCGGCGTCCCGCTCGCCGCCCAATGCGCGCGCGAGCCGCGCTCCGAGCTTCGCGTCGCCTCGACCGCCGTGGAGCGGGAAGTCGATCGCCACGACCGCCGCGCCGCGCTGCGCGACCCGCAGTGCGATCGCCTCGATCTCGGAGCTCGCGGCGCTCTCGCCCGCGCGGTGCTCGATGAGCACCACCGGCACCTCGCCGTTCGCGTGGCGCGGAAGCCAGAGGCGTCCGGTCGCGCGGTCGCCGCGGCTCGAGTACTCGATGCGCTCGGCGCGCAGCCCGGGCTGCTGCGACGGCGGCCCCGCGCGATGTCGCCACAGTCCGAGCGGCTCGCGAAAGCCGGACAGTCGCAGCGCGGTTTCCATCGGGGCGCAGTGTAGGGGCCCGCTCAGCTCTCTGGAAACATGGCGCGCGAAGCGCGCCGCAAGCGGCGCAGCCGCGCGCAGCGAGGTGCAGCCGAGCGGAGAACGACTAACGCGCCAGTAACACTCGGCGTGCCCGATAGAGGTTCGATTTGATCGCGTCCTCGCTCTTCTCGAGCATGCTCGCGATGTCGTTGATCGGGTGGTGGCGCAGGTGGTGCAGCTCGAAGAGCAGGCGCTGCTCGGGAGTCAGCTCGCGCGCGGCCGTGGCCTCCAGCCGCTGCACGCGCTCCCGACATTCGTAGGTCTCGTGCGGCGTCGGCACCGCCTCGAGCATCGGCGCGGAGTAGTCGACGCTCTCCGGCTCCTCCTCGAGCTCCAGCGGCACCGTCGGGTGGCGCTTCCGCTTGAAGCGGTTCGCGACGGTCCGCCGCGCGATGCCGAGCACCCAGGCCGCGAAGTGCGACTCCTTGCGATACGAGGCCAGGCAGGAGAAGACGTGGAAGAAGACCTCCTGCACCGTCTCCTCGGCGTCGGCGCGGTTGTCGAGCCGCCTGCTCACGAAGCCGAATACGCGCGGGAGATACCGATCGTAGATCGCTTCGAACGCATCTCGTTCGCCGGCCAGGACTCGATCGATCAGTTCCGATTCATCCGGCTGCGCGGCGGGCGCTGCCACCAGCATGAGCATCCCTCCCAGATCGGGAGCCAGATCGGAATCCGACTCCGTCGTGGGATGTGGCCCGCAAGCGTCCAGTGGTGTCACAGAATTTCGGTCGGAGCAGAACGCCGGATGTTTTCCCGCGGGAAGGGTGCCTCGAGCGCGCTCTGCTCCTCGACGGAGACCCCGAGGTCGGCGTCGGACAGGCCGGTGCGGAAGCGCGCTGCCGGCGGCTCCGGGGGGCCCACGGGCGAAGCGGGCGCCGGAGCGACGGCCGCGACCGGGTGGACCGAGGCGCGAAGCTCGGGACCCGTTCGCTCGAAGTGGCAGACCGCAAGCTCGATGCGACCCGCCGGGATCGCCGCGGCTGCGGCGAAGGCCTCCGCGCCGAAGCCCGCCGCGAGCACGAGCGCGCGGACGCCCGCCTCGGGGCGCGCGCCGAGGTCGGGCGCGAGTTGGAGCCAGTCGGGCAGGCGCACCTCGACGAAGGCGCAGTGAGCGAGCCCGCGCGCGACCGCCTCGAGCTCGCGACCGGGCTCCGCGATCAGGACCAGCCGCGTCTCGCCGTCCGGCCCGATGCCGACGAGGTCGATGCGGGTCTCCGCGCCGAGCACGCGCTCCGCGACGATGCGAAGAGGCGTGCGACCGGCGCCGAGCGTCCGTCGCAGTGCGCGCCGCTGCGCGTCGGCGCCCGGCTCTCCGGCTGCGCCCTCAGACACGGTTCTCGGTCCGCGCGTCGGCCAGGACGAGCCGCGCGACGTCGCGCAGCGCCTTCGCCGCGGGCGACTGCGGGTGCTCGAGGCCGATCGGCCGCCGCGCGACGATCGCGCGGTAGACGTGCAGGTCGTCGACCAGCAGGCCGTAGCTCCGGGGCGCGCGGCCGAGGTGGCGCGCCGCGACGCCGGCCAGGCGCTCGAAGGCGCGCTCCGCCTCCGCGATCCGCCGCACGCCGTGGATCGTGATGCCGACCTTCGCGTCCGGACGACGTCGCAGCAGGAACTTCGTCAATGCGTAGGTCTCGAGCAGATCGCGCCCGTCCGGCGTCGCGAAGAGCAGCGCCCAGCGCAGCAGCGCGGCGTCGTCCGCCGAGCTGCGCAGCCAGTGCGGCGGCACGCAGGCCACGACGACGCCCCCCTCGGCGAGTTCGGCGGCGCGCTGCACCGCGACGTCGGCCGCGTCGCGGTAGAGCGAGCCGAGATCGTGCGCGGGGCTGTGGACCAGCTCTGCGCCGACGGGCCCGCGCCCGGGCTCCGGCCACAGCAGGCCGCCGTCGCCGAGCTTCGGCGCGAGCAGGCTCGCGCTCGCGCCGAGCCGCGCGATCTCGACCGTCAGGTTCCAGGCGAGCGCCGCGCGCACGACGTCGCGCTCGGCCACCGGCAGCGCGACGATCGGGAGCGCCGCGGCCTCGAGCCGCGGCGGCGCGCCCGGCGCGGTCCGCCACGACGCGCGCTCGCCGGCTCCCGCGATCTCGTCGGGAAGGAAGTAGTGGAGGACGTCGCCGAGCCCGCGGGCCACGCCGCGACTACCGCACGACCAGGACGGAGTTGCGTCCGCCGACCTGACCCCCGGCCGTCTCGGGATTCTCCGGATCTTCGCGCCACTCGCCGTCGACGACGTAGCGGTACTGGTACCGCCCGGGCGGCAGCCGGAGGATCTTGGTCCAGACCCGGGCTGCGCCTTCGGACTCGATCAGCGAGCGGACGCCCTTGTCGGGGACCCAGCCGTTGAAGTCGCCCGCAATGCGGACGTCGCTCGCGCGCAGATCGCGGAAGCGGACGATCACCTCGCGGCGCACGTCGCCCGCGCCGGTGTCGGCGCGCGGAGCGGACGGAGCCGTCGCGGCCACTTCCACCGCGAGCGCGGCGTAGTCGATCGCGCCGTTGGCCGAGCGCGCGATCGCTGCGATCGGCCGGCCGCGCTGCGCCGCCTCGCGCAGCTTCACGTTCTGGCGGATCACCGTGTCGAAGCAGAGGTCGCCGAAGCGCTCGCGGATCTCGGACAGCGTCTGGCGCGCATAGCGCGTGCGGCCGTCGTAGAGGGTCGGCAGGATGCGGACCCCGAGATCACGGCCGATCCGCTCCGTCAGCAGCGCGATCGTCTCGAGCAGCTTCTGCACGCCGTGGATCGCGAAGAAGCTCGTCTCGAGCGGGACGATCACCTCGCTCGCGGCGCGCAGCGCGTTGAAGGTCAGGAGCCCGACGTTCGGCGGGCAGTCGATCAGCACGTAGTCGAAGAGCTCGCCGAGCGACTCGATCGCTGGGGCGAGGCGGTTCGTGCGCGACTCGATCGGCTCGGCCGCGAGCTTCTGCTCGAGCGCCGAGAGCACGATGCCGGACGGCGCGACCGAGAGGCGCGGCGCCGCCTCGACGCAGACCTCGTGCATGCGTCCGGCGCCGTCCGTATCGGCCAGGACTTCGTAGAGGTTCTCGTCGAGGCGCTCGGGGTCGATGCCGAGCGCCAAGGTGGCGTGGGCCTGGGGATCCATGTCGACGACCAGCACACGCGCGCCGTCCCCCGCCAGGCAGCCCGCGAGATTCACGGTCGTGGTCGTCTTCCCGCAGCCCCCTTTCTGGTTGACGATGGCGATGACGCGCATGCTGGCTCCTCCCGCGGACACGAGCCCGCGGCCGGCTCGGGCACACACCCGATCAGCACGGGCCTCCGCTCGCGCCGAGCGCGAGCACGGGGGGTTCGTTCGCGGCCTCCGTCCGGGCCGCCTGCTTCCAGACCTCGACCTCGCGCACGAAGCGCGCGACCTCGAATACCCACTCCTGTCCGGACACCGCGTCGAAGGCGGTGCCGTCGCGGAAGGCGAGCACCACGTCGCCGGTCGCCACCAGCACGAGCTGGGAGAGCGGACGCGGGACGGTCGGCAGCAGCCGGGTCAGCTCGCGGATCGACTTGCGCACGCGCTGCACGGAGATGCCGGCGTCGATCAGCCGCTTGGCGGCCTTCACCGCGACCAGGTCCTCGAACGTGTAGCGGGCGTGACCGCCTGGGGTCGACGCGCTCGGACGGATCAGATCCGTCTGAGCCCAGTATTGGAGCTGACGGCGAGAGATCTTCACGATCTCGACGACGTCGCCCGCGCGGAAGAGCTCGCGAGCTTCACGCATCGTCCGTGGAGGTCCACCCCCCAGGCAACCACAGGACTGGGCCGAAGCTAGTCCGGTCGATCCCGCGAAGTCAACCCGAAACCGGGCACTTTCGTCGCGGTCGGGGTAGTTTGCGCGCGTGGGTGCAGCGAATCGCGATCGCCCGGGTCCTCCCTCCCCGGCGAGCGGATCCGGCGAGCGCGCGAAGCGGTCCGGCGGAGAGGAAGACCGGCTCTTCGTGGACGAGGGCGGCCATCGGCGGCCCTTCATGCGCGGCATCATGATCCACTCGCTGATGGCGCGAGGGGTGTCCTTCGAGCAGGCGAACCTGACCGCCAACACGGTTCGCGACCGCCTGCGCTCGCGCGGCGTCGTGACCAAGGAGGAGATCCTGCACGAGGTGCGGGAGCTGCTCGGCGACGCGCCCTACCGCAGCGAGACCCACCTCCCGATGCCGATCGACATCACGATCCACGGCAAGGGCAAGGGCGAGCCGTTCTCGAAGGGTGTGCTCTCGCAGTCGCTGCTCGCCGCCGCGATCGACCCTCACGACGCCTTCGACGTGGCGCGCCAGATCGAGCGTGAGCTGGTGCTGCGCGGCATCCGCGAGATCGATCGCACGGAGCTCCGCGACCTGGCCTTCGAGACGCTCTCGCGCCGGATCGGCGCCGAGGCCGCCGAGCGCTATCTGGTCTGGCGCCGCTACCAGGATCCCGAGCGCCCGGTGATCCTGCTGCTCGGCGGCGCGGCCGGAGTCGGCAAGACCTCGATCGCGCTCGAGGTCGCGCACCGGCTTGGGATCGGCCGCGTGCTCTCGACCGACTCGATCCGCCAGATCATGCGGCTGACACTCTCGCCGGACATCGCGCCGGCGCTGCACGGCTCGTCCTACGACGCCTGGAAGCTGATGCCGGCCGACTCGCTCGGCGACGACCCCGTGCTCGACGGCTTCCGCGCGCAGGCCTCGGTGGTGTCGGTCGGCGTGCGCGCATCGATGGACCGCGCGGTCGCCGAGAACGCCAGCATGGTGATCGACGGCGTGTCGGTCGTTCCGGGCCTGATCGATCTCGACGCCTACGCCGGCCTCGCCGAGGTGATCTTCCTCGTGGTCGCGACGCTCGACCCGGAGGCCTACGCGAACCGCTTCGCCGCGCGCGCGGCCGACGAGAGCCGCCGCGGGGCGCACCGCTACCTCGAGCACCTCGACGCGATCCTGCGCGTCCAGGACTATGTGCTCGAGGCGGCGGAGCGTCGCGGCATCCCGATCGTCGAGAACGACACCTTCGACCGCGCCGTGCTGCTCGTGATCCGACACGTGACGGAGACGCTGCGAAAGCGCGGAGGCTTCCATGCCGGGCCGGGCGCGTAGCGCCGTCGCGGCCGCGGCGATCGCGCTCGCCGCGCTCCTCGCGCTTCCCGGCTGCGGCACCCTCTCCGTGCAGGAGGAGCAGCAGCTCGGCGCCGAGATGGCGCGCGATGCCCGCAAGCACCTCGAGTTCGTCCGCGAGGAAGTGGTGGTCGGGTACATCTCGCAGATGGGGCGCGGGATCATCAAGGCGGCCGGTCCGCAGCCCTTCACGTACCACTTCCACGTGGTCGAGGATCCGGAGCTGAACGCCTTCGCCGCGCCCGCCGGCTACATCTACGTCAACACCGGCACGATCCTCGCGGCCGCGAATGCGAGCGAGCTCGCCGGAGTGATCGCCCACGAGATCGGCCACGTGGCCCTCCGCCACATCGCGAAGAACTACAACAAGCAGCGAGGCGCCGGGATCCTGTACCAGCTCGGCGCGATCGGTGCGTCGATCTTCATGCCGGGTCCGGGCGCCGCCGCGGCGCAGCTCGGCGGCCAGCTCGCGGCCATCGGCGTGCTGAATTCCTTCTCGCGCGAGGCCGAATCGGAGGCCGACGCGTTCGCGGTGAAGGTGATGCCCGGCGCGGGCTGGGATCCGCGGGGGCTCGTCAGCTTCTTCCAGACGCTCCAGCAGCAGACGAAGGGCGGACGGCCGCCCGAGTTCCTGTCGAACCATCCCGCCACGGAGTCGCGCATCGAGGCGACGTCGGCGCTGATCCGCGAGGCGAAGCTGCCCGAGGACCTGCGCCAGCAGGATGGCGGCAAGCTCGAGATCATCCAGCGCCGCATCCAGATCCTGACCGGTCACGCCTCGCGCTGACGCGACATCCGGAGGAATCCCGTGGTCTCGACCCGCCCCGCGATCTCCACGCTCCGCGACCTGCGCGCCAGCGGCTACGCGCCGCGCCCCGTGCGCGAGGAGATCCGCGAGAACCTGTTGAAGTGCCTGCGCGCCGGGAAGCCGATCTTCGAGGGCGTCCTCGGCTACGAGGACTCCGTGCTGCCGGCGATCGAGAACGCGCTGCTCTGCGGACACGACCTCATCTTCCTCGGCGAGCGCGGCCAGGCGAAGTCGCGCATGATGCGCCAGCTCGTGTCGCTGCTCGACGAGTGGTTGCCGGTCGTGCCGGACTGCCAGCTGCTCGAGGATCCCTTCGCGCCGCTCGGCGCCGACGCGCGCGAGCGCCTCGCGCGCGAGGGCGAGGGCTGCGAGATCGGCTGGGCGCACCGCGACGAGCGCTACGTCGAGAAGCTCGCCACGCCCGACGTCTCGATCTCCGACCTGATCGGCGACGTCGATCCGGTGAAGGTGGCCGAGGGCCGCTCGCTCGCCGATCCGAGCACGATCCACTTCGGCCTGATCCCGCGCACGCACCGCGGGATCTTCTGCATCAACGAGCTGCCGGACCTGACGGAGAAGGTGCAGGTCGGCCTCTTCAACATCATGGAAGAGCGCGACGTGCAGGTGAAGGGCTATCGCCTGCGCCTGCCCGTCGACGTGCTGGTGGTGGCGTCCGCGAACCCCGAGGACTACACCAGCCGCGGACGCATCATCACGCCGCTGAAGGACCGCTACGCGGCGCAGGTCCGCACGCACTACCCGCCGACGCGCGAGCTCGAGCTCGCGATCGTGCGCCAGGAGGCCTCGCTGCCGGAGGCGCCGGGCATCCGCCTGCACGTGCCGGCCTTCATGGAGGACCTCGTCGCCGAGCTGACCTTCCAGGCGCGCAGCTCGCCCGACGTGAACCAGGCCTCTGGCGTGTCGGTGCGCATGTCGATCGCCAACTACGAGACGCTCGCGGCCAACGCGCTCCGCCGCGCGCTGCGCGCGGGCGAGAGCGAGGCGGTGCCGCGCATCTCCGACCTCGACGCGCTGCAGGCCAGCACGTCGGGCAAGCTCGAGCTCGAGTACGCGGGCGGCGAGCGCAGCGAGGGCGACGTCGTGCGCGATCTCGTGCGGCGCGCGACGAAGGTCGCCTTCGACGCGCGCTGCGACGGCATGGACCTCTCGGCCGTGGTCGCGGCCTTCGACCAGGGCTGGCGCGTGGAGGTGTCGTCGGGGATGCCGGCCGCGCTCGTGCTCTCCGGTCTCGACTCGCTGCCCCAGCTGCGCGACGCGGCCGAGCGCCTGGCCGGCTCGCCGTCGCCGCCGCGGCTCGCGGCGTCGGTGGAGTTCCTGCTGGAAGGCCTTCACCTCTCGAACCGGCTCAACAAGACGCAGGGCGGCGCCGGCGCCCGCTATGGGCGCGCGTGAAGACCGCGATCTACAGCCGCTGGGACGGCACGCAGCAGGCCTTCTCACTCGACGCGGAGCGCGCGCTCGAGAAGGTCTCGGAGCTGATGCTCGAGGGCCTCTCGGCGGCGGAGGCGCTCGAGTGGATGCGCCGCGCGGGCTTCGAGCTCGCCGGGCTCGACATGCGCGTGATGGGCGTCGAGGAGCTGCTCTCCGAGCTCCAGGACGAGATTCGCGCGCTCGAGCGCGAGCTGCGCATGGACCGCGCGACCGACTCGCTGCGCGAGCGCCTCGACGCGCTGCTCGCGCGCGAGCAGCAAGCGCTGCGCGAGCGACACGGCTTCGAGTCGGCGCGCATGAACGACTTCCAGTCGCGCCGGCACGCGGACGACGCGCGTCTCTCGGATCGGATCGAGCGCTTCCGCGACTGGGAGTTCGAGGACGAGGAGGCGGGTCGCGAGTTCGCAGAGCTGCTGGAGGAGCAGGAGCGGCTGCGCGCGCTGGAGGAATTCCTCGCGCAGCGAGGCGCGCGCTTCCGCGGCCCGCGCAGCGCGTCCTACGAGGAGGCGCAGCAGGTGCGCGAACGCATCGAGGCGCTCGAGCGCCTGGCGCGCGCGCTGCGCGAGGGGGATTTCGAGCAGATCTCGCCCGAGGAGCTGCGCGAGCTGCTCGGCGACGACGCGGCGCGCTCGCTGGTGATCCTGCGCGATCTCGAGGGCGACCTGCGGCGCGCGGGCTATCTGCGCGGCGCCGACCCGCAGCTGACCCCGCGCGCGATCCGCCGGATCGGCGCGCACGCGCTGGCGCAGGTCTACGCCGCGCTCCAGCAGGATCGTCCGGGGACTCACGAGGTCGACGCGCGCGGCGCGTCGCTGCCGCGCCCCGACGAGACGCGGCCCTTCGAGTTCGGCGATCCGCTCGACGTCGATCCGGTGCGGACCTTGCTGGCCGCGGTGAAGCGCGAGGCGCTGGCCGCGCCGGGGCAGCCGCTCGCGCGCCCGATCCGCATGCGCGTCGAGGATTTCGCCGTGCGCGAGCGCGACCACGCGAGCATCACCACGACCGTGCTGCTGCTCGACATGAGCTGGTCGATGTCGTGGGCCGGGCGCTTCCCGGCCGCCAAGCGCGTCGCGCTCGCGCTCGACCACCTGGTGCGGACGAAGTACCCGCGCGACCACTTCTTCGTCGTCGGCTTCTCGACGCGCGCGCGCGAGCTCCTGCCGCAGCAGCTGCCCGAGGTGAGCTGGGACATGGGCGATCCCTTCACCAACCTCCAGGAGGGGCTCATGATCGCGGAGCGGCTGATTGCGAAGCACCCGTCCGCGAGTCCGCAGATCCTCGTGGTGACGGACGGCCAGCCGACCGCGTACTTCCGCAACCAGGAGCTGCGCGTCGAGTGGCCGATGGGCTTCGGCGGCGTGTCGCCCCACGCCGTCGCCGAGACGCTGAAGCAGGTGCGCCGGGTGACGCGCCAGGGCGTTACGATCAACACCTTCATGCTCGACGACTCCCCCGAGCTCGTCGGATTCGTCGAGCGCATGACCGAGGTGAATCGCGGGCGAGCCTTCTTCACCAGCCCCGAGAAGCTCGGTTCGTTCCTGCTCGTCGACTATCTGCGGGGCCGCCGGAAGCGCGCCTCCTGATGCGTCCGCTCCGCGCCGCGCGCCGGCTGGTCGCGCGCAGCGCGCGCCGAGTCCGCGCCGCGTTCGCGCGCCACACGCTGCCGCGCCAGCCGTTCTTCGTGCGCATGCGCATCGACGGCGGGCTGCCCGAGCTGCCGGCGCCGACGCGCAGCCGCGCGACGCCCTCGTCGCTGCTCGAGGCGCTGCTCGCGCTCGACGCCGCCGGGTGCGATCCGCGCGTGGCCGGGCTGCTGCTCGAGCTCGACGGGCGTCCGGGCGGCTGGAGCTCCGCGCAGTCGCTGCGGCGCGCGCTCGCCGCGCTGCGCGCGCGCGGGAAGCGGGTCGCGGTCTACGCGGATTCCCTCGACGCCACCGGGCTGCTGCTCGCCTCGGGGGCCGACCGCATCTGGCTGCCGGAGACCGGCTCGCTCCAGCTCGTCGGGCTGCGCGCCGAGAACCTCTACGTCCACGAGCTGCTGTCGCGCTTCGGGGTGCGCGCCGACGTCGTGCGCATCGGCAGCCACAAGACGGCGGCCGAGATCTTGACGCGCGACGGCATGTCGCCCGAGCAGCGGGAGCAGCAGGAGGCGCTGCTCGACGATCTCTACGCCTCGCTCGTCGACGGCGTCGCCGAAGGGCGCGGTCTCTCGGCGAGCGAGGTGCGCTCGCTCGTCGACCGCGGCCCCTACCCCGCGCGCGCCGCGCACGAGGCGGGGCTCGTCGACGGCTGTTTGTATCCGGACGAGCTCGACGACGCGCTCGCCGCGCTGCTCGCGCCCTCGCCCGGCGCGCCGCGCACCGTGGCCCGCGTGGACGCGCGCGTCTACACCGCGCTGCGGCAGCCCGCGAGCTTCATGCTCGGCGGCGCCGCCGAGCCGGGTCTGGCCTACGTCGTGGCGGAGGGGATGATCTCGCGCGGCGGTGCGCTGCGCGGCATCGCCGCCGAGGCGCTCGGCTCGCTGCTCGACGGGCTGCGCGAGCAGCCCGAGGTGCGGGGCGTGGCGCTCCGCATCGAGAGCCCCGGCGGCGACGCGCTCGCCTCGGATCTCCTGTGGCGCTCGGTCGAGCGCCTCACGCGCGAGAAGCCGGTGGTGGCATCCTTCGGCGACGTCGCGGCCTCGGGTGGCTACTACCTCGCGTGCGCGGCCGACGCGGTCTTCGCGGAGCCCGGCTCGCTCACGGGCTCGATCGGCGTGGTGGGCGGGAAGCTCGACCTCTCCGCGCTCTACCGGCAGCTCGGCGTCGCGCGCGACGGCGTGGAGCGCGGCGCGCGCGCGGGCATGCTGTCCGAGGCGCGGCCGCTGCGCGCCGACGAGCGCAGCGCGATCCGCGAGGGCATGGCCACGCTCTACGAGGCCTTCGTCGCACGCGTCGCGTCCGGGCGTCACCTCGCGGAGGAAGCGGTGCTGCGCGCGGCCGAGGGCCGTGTCTGGAGCGGCGCCGCGGCGGCGCGCCTCGGGCTCGTCGACGCGCTCGGCGGTCCGCTCGAGGCGCTGCGCGATCTCGCGCGGCGGGCGGGCTTCTCGGCCGGCGAGTCCTGCGCGCTGCGCGTGCTGCCGCGCACCGGGTCGCTCGCGCGGGCGCGCGCGCTGCTCGCCTGGCTCGGCGCATGAGCCGGCGCATCAAGCCGGACATCCCCGGCGTCGACCGGCGCGTCGCGATCGCGGACGCCGTGTCGCGCGGCTGGCCCGACGTCTTCGGCGCCGACGTCGCCGCGTGGTGGCCGCTCTGCGTCGAGCTCGGCTTCGGCCGCGGCGAGTTCCTGCTCGGGCTCGCGGCCGCGAGCCCGCAGGTCGCACACATCGGTGTCGAGCGCTCGTTCAAGCGCACGCTCAAGCTGGCGCGGCGGCTGGCGCGGACCCCGCTCGCCAACGTGCGCCTCGTGCAGGGCCTCGCGCAGCAGGTCGTGGTCGAGGCGCTGCCGGACGCGAGCGTCGCCTGCTTCTGGATCAACTTCCCGGACCCCTGGCCGAAGAAGCGGCACGCGAAGCGGCGGCTGGTCCAGCCGGAGCTCGTCGGCTGGCTGGCGCGGCGGCTCGTCCCGGGCGGCGCGCTTCGCGTCGCGACCGACGAACCGGCCTACGCCGACTGGATCGACGCGGCGCTGCGCGCCTCGCCGGAGCTCCGGAACCTGCACGCGCCGGAGCCCTTTGCGCGCGAGGAGCAGGACCGCGCGCCGACCGCCTACGAGCTCGAGTGGCGCGCGCTCGGGCGCGCGCTGCACTTCTTCCACTACGCGCGGAAGGACTGAGGTCGCGCCGCCCGCTAGGTTCACCCGCCGTGTCGGCGCCGCCCCACCTGAAGGACTACTCCGTCGAGTCGCTGCGCGAGCGGCTGGCGCGCGAGGGCATGCGGCCGTTCCGCGCCGAGCAGATCGCGGGCTGGCTCTACCAGCGCGGCG
>Ga0335082_10000848_pt1 | contig 32110 bp, 25 predicted proteins | sample Lox_Sample_41_FD_206718 | JGI IMG/M metagenome (GOLD analysis project Ga0335082, IMG submission 206718) | Soil microbial communities from Loxahatchee National Wildlife Refuge, Florida, United States - Lox_Sample_4.1 | ecosystem: Environmental > Terrestrial > Soil > Wetlands | place: USA... | reverse complement strand
GGGGACGCCATTGAACGCGCTGGAGGACAGTTGATGGAACCTGTCCATCTGGAGAGTGCCGGTGATCACAGGATCAAAGCTGGTGATGGGGCTTCCAATGCCCAGCGTGGAAGTCACCAGGCCCGAGGTTCCGGCCCCGATGCCACCGGGCGCAACGCTGGTTCCGCCAGTCCCGGAACCGACGGAACTTCCCAGACCGCCGACGCCTCCTCCCGGGGTGTTCTGCACCACACCGAAGTTGACGCCAAGAATGCTGCTTCCGGCCTTGGCGCGCAAGACGTCGGTGTCGGCGATATTCAGGCTATAGCGCGCAATGGCGATGTCGAGGTTATTCTCCAGGGCCACGGCGACGGCGTCGTCAATGGAAAGATAAAGTTTTCCGTCGCGTAAAAGATCCTCAATGCGGGAGGTGTTGGCCAAATTCGGGGGCGGCACGTGCCGCGGCTTATAGGGCGCGATGGGGTTAGGGAAATGCGACTGCGGCTTGGTGTAGTCAAATTGCTGGGATTGCGGGGCGCTGGCCGCAGCCGGCACGGCTTGCGAAGCCGCGCCCGTTGACGTGTTCTGCGCCCACCCGCCAAGCGACAATATGCCAACCAACCCGACGGCCAGGGTCAGCCGACGAAAGAAGTTCAAGCTATGCAATGGCATGCGTTTATCTCCAAAGATTAGGGCTTGTGTAAAGATGACAGTGGCTCGTCTCAGGTCAAGCTTTATTTACGTAAATCGACCGGACCAAGTTTCAAATCTTGTGCCTTTCGGTCGGCTCTAGGGTTCGGTTCTGAACCAGGCTGTGGAATGCAATAGTATAGCTGACGCGGAGCAGTCCTCTTGGTTACGCCGTTGTGCCATGAGCCGCGGGTTTTGCGGCTTTGACGCCCGCGGAGACGGTTCCAGGCCCATGCGGAATCTCAAACTCGTTCTGGCTTACGATGGATCGGAGTTTTCCGGCTGGCAGGTCCAGCCCGAAGCGCCCACGATCCAGGGCACGTTGGCCTCTGCTATTGGACGAGTGACGGGGCAAAAGGTGTTGCCACAGGGCTCCGGGCGCACCGATGCGGGGGTGCACGCGTTGGCGCAGGTGGCCACCTTTGCGACCGAATCTTCAATTCCGGCGGGAAACCTGGTTAAGGCGTTGAACGACGTGCTGCCCGCATCAATTCGTGTCCTGGAGGCCGGCGAGGCCTCGCCGGAGTTTCATGCGCGTAAATCCGCGCGTGCCAAGACCTACCGCTACCGCATCTTGCGAAGCCCGATTTGCCCCCCCTTTCTGGCGCGCTACGTCTGGCACTATCCGTTTCCGCTGGACGAGGCGGCCATGGTCCGGGCTGCCGGCGTCATCGCAGGGGAACATGACTTCACATCATTTGCCGCAGTGGATCCGGAACGCGACCGGGAAGAAGGCGTCTCGAATGTGCGGCGGATTTTCGACTCGGCATGGACGCCCACTGGGGAGGAGCTGGTCTACGAGGTTCGCGGCAACGGCTTCCTCCATCATATGGTGCGCAATCTGGTGGGAACTTTCTTGCTGGTCGGGAAAGGGACGCTCTCTCCAGACGATGCTGGCCGAATTCTGGATGCCCGCAACCGCTCCGCCGCCGGAGCTACTGCTCCCGCCAGCGGCCTGTACCTGGTGAGCGTGGAATATTGACCATGTCCTAGCGCGGTTGCCCCGACCCGCGTACACTGGCGGGAAACGCGTGCCCACAAACCTTCAGACCGCGCCCAGTACTTTTGTCTCGGTGAACCCGGCAACCGGCGAGGCTTTGCGGGAATTCGAGTCCGCCACACCCGAAGCCGTCCACACTGCCGTTGCCCGCGCCCGTGCGGCACAGCCAGGCTGGAACGCGCTCGGCGTCCGCTCGCGGATTGCTGTGCTGCGCAGATTCCAGTCTCTCTTGCACGAGAGGAAGGCCTCGGTCGCACGGGTGATCACCAGCGAAGCCGGAAAGCCGCTCGTCGAGGCGCTGCTCACCGAGGTGATGGTGGTGCTGGACGCCGCCCGCTTTTGCATCGAAAATTCCTTCGCCTTTTTGCGCGAACAGCCGGTTCCGCATGCGAATCCAGCCATGAGAACCAAGGCGGGTTGTATCCTGCGCGAGCCACACGGCGTGATCGGAATTATCTCCCCCTGGAACTATCCGTTTTCCATCCCCGCCACAGAAACGCTGGCTGCGCTGGTCACAGGGAATGTCGTCGTTCTTAAGCCTTCGGAGTTCACCTCGTTATGCGCGCTGGAACTGGCTTCACTTCTGCACCAAGCCGGCGTTCCGGCGGATGCACTGCAAGTCCTAGTTGGCGCCGGCGAAACTGGGGCAGCGCTGATCAATGCCGACATCGACAAGCTTGTGTTCACTGGCAGCGTGGCCACCGGCAAGCGCATCGGTCAAGCCGCTGCAGCCCGCTTGCTGCCCGTGGTCCTTGAGTTGGGTGGCAAGGACCCGATGCTGGTACTGGACGATGCTGATCTGGATGTGGCCTCCAGCGGGGCCGTGTGGGGAGCGTTCGTGAACGCAGGGCAGGCTTGCCTCTCGGTCGAGCGCTGCTATGTGCAGCGCAGCCTGTATGAGCCGTTTCTTAAGGCATGTGTCCGAAAAACCAACCAGCTGCGCGTGGGGAATGGGTTGGATCCTGAGACTGACGTTGGCCCGCTGATTCATCAGCGACAGCTGCGGATTGTCGAATCCCAGGTCGAAGACGCAAGGGCACTGGGAGCGCGAGTGTTGACGGGCGGAGAACGCCTGGCGCATCTGGGAGAGAACTTCTACGCCCCTACCGTTCTGGCAGACGTCACCCACCAGATGCGGGTCATGCGAGAGGAGACCTTCGGGCCGTTACTGCCCGTGATGCCGTTCGAAAACGACGAGGAAGCCATTCGATTGGCCAATGACTCGGACTACGGCCTGGGGGCGAGTGTGTGGACGCGGGATCGCAGCCGCGGTGAGGCGGTTGCTCGCCGCATCCAGGCCGGAGCCGTCATGGTGAATGATGCTGTCTCATGTTTTGGCATCAGCGAAGCTCCACACGGTGGGGTGAAATCCAGCGGCATCGGGCATACGCACGGGTGTTTCGGCCTGGAAGAGATGGTTCGCGTAAAGTATGTGGATTCCGATCGCATGCCGACTGTAAAGAAACTTTGGTGGTATGGGTATGGCGAATCTTTCCGCCAGGAAATGGAAGGTTTTGTCGACCTGATGTTCGCCCGAAGTTGGGGAAGCCGGTTACACGGCGCGCTGCGCTCGCTGGGTGCAATCACACGGAAGGGAAAACTCTGAGGATGACGACAGATCCGAAACGCGAAATTCTGCGGCATACACTGGCGACTCTCGCCTATCGCGGCGGAAAAACGGTGCGAGATGCTCCGTCAAGCTTTGCGGACTTCGCCGGCGCCGGACGGACTCCGGCGCAGATTCTGGCCCACCTCGGCGACCTGCTGGACTGGGCGCTTTCCATGGCGGATGGGAGCCGCAAGTGGAACGATTCGAAGCCGCTGCCCTGGGAGCAGGAACGGGCTCGCTTTTTCGCCGCGCTCAAGAAATTTGACGGTTACCTGGCCTCCGATCAGCCGCTGCAAGCCCCAGTGGAGAGACTGTTCCAGGGACCGATCGCCGATGCTCTGACCCACGTTGGCCAGCTCGCCATGCTGCGGCGACTCGCCAATGTGCCTATCGTCGGCGAAAACTATTTCGTGGCGGACATTGCCGCAGGCCGTGTGGGCGCGGAACAATCGCCCCCCAAGAAGCCTTTTGCATGAAGCGGTACGTAGCGAGCCGCAAAACGCATCGAGTAAAATAAGAAAGCTGTAACCAAAACCTGGCGGCCTAGGGCCGCTTCGACGAGGGTGAATCTTTGGCCACAACCGCAGCCTCTGGCACATTAACTCCTCCGCAACTGCCCAAACACAAAGTCAAGTTCAAGAAACCCGGGCAGCGTGCCTGCAATGAAAAAGATGCCAAGGGGAAGTTCTGCGGCGGCCATCTCAAGCGTTGGTTCTATACCACGGACGTGCTGGAGCAGGCCTGTGGGGATATCGCAAAGGCCTGGGGACCTGACGCCGAAGTGTACCGTTGCGAACACTGCAAGACGCTCTACCTGCCGAACCCTGATTCGGTCAACGGTTTGAATGTAGCGGGGCAGGGACAGACCTCGGTATTTGGATTAACCATTCCGGGGAAGGAAAGGTAGCGCACCCGCACAAGCGTGAAATCCTCCGAGCTTATCTACGACTGGAACCGCGTCCATCCCGCATCCTTGCGTCCGACTGGTCGTGTCCTGCTGAACGATGAGACCCTGCGCGACGGCCTGCAGTCACCTTCCGTCCATGATCCTTCAATCGAGGAGAAGATCTCCATCCTGCACCTGATGGAGGGCCTGGGGATCAACTCTCTCGATCTCGGGCTGCCGGGAGCGGGAGTGCGGGCGGTGGAAGCCACCGAGGCGTTGGCGCGAGAAATCGGGCAGCACCGGATGAAGATCAAGGCCAACTGCGCGGCGCGAACCCATGAGAATGACATTCGGCCCATCGCCGAGATCGTGCAGCGCACCGGGCTGAACATCGAGGCGGCAATGTTTCTCGGCTCCAGCCCGATTCGTCGCTACACCGAAGGCTGGACGGACGATTTCTTGCTCCGGACCACCGAAAGCGCCGTGAAGTACGGCGTATCGCTTGGCCTCGACATCATGTACGTGACCGAAGACACGACCCGCTGCGACCCGGAGATGGTGCGCCGCTTGTATTCGACGGCGATCAGCTGCGGGGCGCGGGCGATTGTGCTCTGCGACACTGCCGGGCATGCCACGCCGATGGGCGCTTTTGCCCTGGTGAAGTTCGTTATCGACGAAGTGGTGAAGCCGTCCGGGGAGCAAATTCGCGTGGACTGGCACGGCCACTGCGATCGTGGTCTCGCCATCGCCAATTCGATGGCAGCCCTGGTAGCGGGTGCGGAATGCGTGCATGCTACGGCTCTCGGGATCGGAGAGCGAGTCGGCAATACGCAGATGGACCAGATGCTGGTGAACCTCAAGCTGATGGGCATTCCGCCCTGGGGCGAGCAGGACCTGACCAAATTGAAAGACTATTGCCAGGCGGTTTCCCGGTCCACGGGCGTGCCCATTCCGGTCAATTATCCCGTAGTTGGCGAAGATGCCTTCCGCACAGCTACCGGGGTGCATGCCGCAGCGGTCATCAAGGCGTACAAGAAGGACGACATCGAACTGGCCAACACCGTGTACTCGGGCGTGCCGTCGCACGTCTTCGGGCTGCAGCAGGTCATCGACATCGGCCCGATGAGTGGCAAGTCCAACATTCTCTTCTGGCTGGAGCGCCGCGGGATTCCCGCATCCGACGACGTCGTGGAACGTATCTACGGTCGTGCCAAGGCTTCGGACCACACCCTGAGCGAGGCGGAAATTCTGGAGTGCGTGGAGAGCGCACGGGCGCACTAAGTCCCCTGACATTGGGTGTAAAGCTGTCACGGACGCAAGCCTTCAGCTTGGGTTACACTTACCCGTTCTTCCCGGAGGCCATCATGCGCCGTGTCATCTTTCTTATCCTCGTAGTCACGATCTCAGTTCCTCTCTTCGCACAGAAACACCCCTTTACTTTCGAAGACATGATGTCGCTCAAGCGTGTGGGCGAACCGGAAGTTTCGCCTGACGGAAAGTGGGTGATTTTCAGCGTAGTCGATGTCGATCTCGCGGCCAATACGAAGATGCCACATGTGTGGGTTGTTCCGGTGGCGGGCGGGCAGGAGAAAGAGATCATCTCCGCTCAGGACGCAGACCGGCCGCGCTGGGCCCCGGACGGCAAGCGCTTCGCATTTATTTCGGCCAAAGAGGGCGCGTCGCAGGTGTGGATTGCAGACTTCGATGGCGCTGCCGGCACGGTCACTGGAGTTCACAAGCTGACTTCGATTGCGACTGAAGCAGATGGCGAACTGTGGTCGCCCGACGGCAAGAGCATTCTCTTCGTCTCGAATGTTTATCCTGAGTGCGCGGACGAGGCTTGTAATGCCAAGAAGCTGGAAGATGCCGAGAAATCGAAGGTCAAAGCGCAGATCTTCACCAAACTGCTGTATCGCCACTGGAACGCGTACAAAGAAGGGAAGCGCAATCACTTGCTGATTGTTCCAGTGGAGGGCGGCCCGTCGCGCGATCTCACTCCCGGCGATTACGACGCTCCCGTCTTCTCGCTCGGCGGTCAGGACGACTACGCTTTCTCTCCCGACGGCCAGGAGATTTGCTACACCTCAAACCACGACAAGAACGAAGCGGCCTCGACCAACAACGACCTGTGGATTGTCTCAGTGAACGGAGGCGAAGCCAGGAACATCACCGCAGACAATCCGGCCAGCGATTCGACACCTCTGTATTCACCGGATGGCAAGTACATCGCTTATCGTGCGCAGCAACGGCCGGGATACGAGAGCGATCGGTTTCGATTGATGCTGTATGACCGAAAGACGGGAGAGAAGAAGCATCTCACTGAAGACTTCGACCGCTGGGTGGGATCGATCGCATGGTCGCCGGATGCCAAGCGAGTCTATTTCGTAGCTGAATCCGCAGGAAGATCTCCCATGTATTGGGTCGGCACCGACGGGAACCGAGATGTCCTGTTTAGTGGCTTTGCCGACGATCCAGTCGTGACTCCTGATGGAAAGCAAGTCATTTTCACAAGCATGTCCATTGGCAATCCAACCTTGATCCAGTCTTACAACATCGGTTTTACGTTTGAAGGTTCCAAACCCTTCGGCAAGATTTTGGCTGATCCCAATCACGACATCCTCTCCCAAGTCGCCATGTCTCCCCTCGAATCTTTCTGGTTCACGGGTGCGCACAACGACAAGGTCGAGGGCTTCCTGGTCAAGCCGCCGAACTTCGATCCCAGCAAGAAGTATCCCGTGAAATTCCTCATCCATGGCGGGCCGCAGGGCGCCTGGGGCGAAGACTGGAGCTACCGCTGGAATCCCGAACTCTTCGCGGCCAACGGGTACGTCGTCATCATGATCAACTTCCATGGCTCGACCGGCTACGGGCAGAAGTTCACCGACGCCATCAACGGCGACTGGGGCGGCGCGCCGTTCGAGGACCTGATGAAAGGCCTCGACTACGCCGAGCAGACATACTCGTTTATCGACAAGAGCCGCGAGTGCGCCCTGGGCGCGAGTTTTGGCGGGTACATGACCAACTGGATTCTCGGCCACACTGACCGCTTCAAGTGCATCGTCACTCACGACGGCACATTCAACAATGAGTCCGATTGGGGCACCACCGAAGAGCTCTGGTTCAATGATTGGGAGTTCAAGGGCCCGCTGTACGACAATCGCGAAGAGTACCGCAAGTGGTCACCGCATCTGTTTGCCAAGAACTTCAAGACCCCGACGCTCGTAGTTCATGGGCAGCGCGACTACCGGCTGGACGTGAGCGAAGGATTTCAACTTTTCACTACGCTGCAAATGCTGGGCGTCCCCTCGAAGATGCTGTATTTCCCGGATGAAGGCCACTGGGTGCTCAAGCCGCAGAACTCCCAGCTCTGGTACAAGACGGTGAACGACTGGGTGGATCAGTGGACGAAGAAATGATCCGGCATTAGTTCTCCGGAATCACTTTATTCGACGCCGTTTCCTCCGGAAGCGGCAAGCATTTTCCTGGATCGGTCCAATAGTCCTTTTGCTCAACCGGCGCCATGCGAGTTGCCGCCTGTTTACCTATTTCCCCATCCCCGGGGACCAGCTTGGCAGAAAAACCGCTAAAGATCCAGAAGAGGTAGTAATCTTCCCCCGCGGCCACAAAAATCTCCGCGGGTTTCTTCTTGGAGAGCGAGAGCCGGTAATAGCCCTGAGGCAGGTCGAGATCGAGCCGGTGGTTTCTTGGCAGGTTCGCGATAGGAATTCCGTTGCAATATACGTTGGCGGTGATCCCCAATCCAGGCCGCAGCACGTGCACGTGCCCCTGGCTCCCGGCGGACCGGTCGTCGTTGGGCGGCAACACTCGCAGGGCATCGAGGTCCAAGGGCAGATCCTCAACCAGGAATGCCGTCACCATCTGGCCCGCCGGCACGTCGACGTTCTTGCCTTTCTTGGCCAGGGCAACTACGCCCAACACTGGCAACGCGAGTGTAGCTCCCATCGCGGTCACCTCGTTGGCACTGCCGACGCCCAAGGTGGCGTCGAGTGCGTTTCCGACCCCGGAAGGAGCTCCACCCCTGAACTTGGGATTTGCCGTAAGGCGTATTTCTCTGGCATCGAGCGAGTGCGCCGTCTTGATGGCGATCTTCACCCGGGAGCCGCGGCTGGCGCGGCGGGCCGGGAACGCCTCCACTAACTCGCCCATCACCGGGGTGCCACGCGGGATCACAAGAACGTCCTGAAACCAGAGGTTCGTGGTTACCTCGAAGCCCACAGGGTCGCCCGCTTTCGCTTCCTGCACTTTGATTGTGTTCACCAACCTCAGGTGTAGGGGCGTCCCTTGGGCGAGAAGAGCTTGGGAAACCTTGATGGGGGTCTGCAACTCTTCAATCACCGTGGGAGGTGGCAAAGGCCCAGGGCTTGCAGGGGAGTCGTCCTCTTGGGAGTAGGCGGAAGTAATGGCAACGGCACCTAGAGAACAAGTCAGCAACAGAGAACGCAGCATAGCTCACCTCGAGACGGTTGGAAGAGGGCCTTTCGTAGAGGGCACAGAACGGTGCCCGCCTATCCTCTCTGCCGCAGCTCTCTAGGCCACCGCCGCCTCTTCCCGCACCTGCACACTCTCATATCCGGCGGCCAGGTAGAACAAGGCCTTATCAAAGAACTGGTCGAGCAGCCGGAACAGTTCCATCTCGGCGAACAACTCCACCGGTTTCGTGACCACGCCCTCGTCCTGCAGGAAGGTCCAGAGATGCTCCTTGGTTGCAGTAATGGCGTAGAGCAGGTGGCTGAAGGAAACCTGCTGCCGGGCGCGACGGATACCGATCTCGGTATACAGCCGCTCGACCTCCTGTTCTGTCTTATAGAGCAGCCAATCGCTCAGGTTCTGGTAGATCTCGTGGCTCCGTGCCACTAACTCCTGCCGTGGCACTCTCCGCATGTCCGAGCAGTGCGGATCGTGTTCCAGTTTTTGGGTCAACCCTTGAGAAAGCCGATCAGCATGGGTCTCGATGAGCCGTACGAGCCGTAACGCCAGCATGACACACCTCCGCCTTGCCTCGACCCCATTTTCGAGCAAGGCAGAGCGTCATGCAGTGACGGCGCTCACGCAGAGATGTCCGGCATTTGCTGGATCCCGCTGCGCCTAGCGACGTTCAGTCCTTAATTGGAGGCAGGGATTTCAGTGCGAACGAAGCCTTGCTGGCCCCTCCCGAAGCAGTACCCACAATGTCCAGTACGCCGGTAAAACCGGCCGTCGTGGGCCTGAGGGCCGCTACGCCGGTCGTGTCCGAGAGCATTGACCCTTGCCACGAATAAAGAATGATGGGCTCAGGATCCCGGCCAAAATTCGTATCCCCTCCGGACTTGTCGTCGGAATCCCCCCTCCGTTCCACAACGTATTGAAAATTCACGTTTGCTGCCAGCACGGGGTTCGGGGGTGTGGACAGATCAGTGACTCGAACTACCACCGGTTGGAAGCTCTGGCCTGCAATCGCTGCCTGGATGTCACCTGCCACCGCCTGCAGTTGCATTCCGGACTCCGGCACAACCGTTCCATAGAACGACAGGCAGGGATTGTTCAGAGATCCAACGCACGCGCTCACCTGCAGACCGCTGGAGAACGAGGTTACTCCTACCGTCGTCGTCGCATATCCGTTGGTGTCCGTGGTTGCGCTGGGTGGATCGATCGTGGCCATACCCTTCATGATCTGGTAGTTGACGATGGTGCCCTTGAGCGGCGTGCCATTGGAGAGCACGCGTGCTTTCAGGGTCAGGTTGGTGGTCGCTCCTTGCGCGATCCAAGCCTGCTGCGGGGCGAGCGCGATGTCGAGCGCGGACGATGTCCCCCGGAGAGTGGTCTGCACTTGCTGCGGAGAGGAATACGACGCCGGCGCCAACTGCGCCGTGATCGTGGTTGTGCCGCTGGTGAGGAGCGTAACGTAAGTGAAGGCCAGCCCGCTCTGGTCGGTCAGAACTGTGCAGCTGTTGCCGCCCGAGCATGCCGAGAGGCCGGCGATCGGAGACGCCATTAAAAATACACTGGCACCCTCTACCGGAGTGGTGCCGTCCGGCGCGAACACCTGCACGCGAACCGGATTGGGCGCCTGCCCGCCAACGGGCGTAGCCGGATTCGTCCCGGGCAGCATCCGGAGGATGTCGTTCGGTCCGGCGCCATAGGTCACAACCTCGGTAAGGGTAGAACTGGCCAGGGTCGGCGGATCGACCAGCACGATGTCCTGCATTCCGTCCGCCAAAGGCGGGGCGTTGATTAGCGTCTGGCGCGCGTTTACGGCGAGGGTTGGGGCGAGCGTCTTTGCGAGCGAGATGCGCATGTTCGCTCGAAAGCCGAGCCCGGAGATGGTAAGGGGTGTGCCACCAGCCACACTGGCTCGATCCGGACTCACGTCGTCGCCGTACAAGATGCGCGCATGATAGCGATAGTCCGGCCGGCCATCCCCGCGGATATCAGAGATGCCGATGCGAAATCCGGTGCTTGCCAGCAATTGCGCGTTCAGCATGGTCGTTCCGAAGATGGGGCTATTGAATGCGGAAGGAGTGTTGGCGGGCGCCGGCGAGTACTCCGGGTCCGATAACCCCCACATTCCGATCACGGGTTGAGCCTTGCTTTCTGATCCCGTGCCCGAGCCATCCAGCGCGGTCACCAGCACAGACAGCGTGCGGTTCACCTTACCCGGAAACCAGAAGTAGTCGAGATCGCCATGGGGACTGAATGACGCCGCCCAGTCGCCGCCAAGCGGAACGGCCGCCGGATCCTCGTACGTTGTCAGGGGGAATGGATCGGCCGCTTGCGCTGCGCTCCCTTGCATCGAGAGATCCTGCTGAAAATCTCCGCCCTGGGTCACATTGACCACTGTCGGTTGCGCCGATCCCGATGGCTGAACCTGGAAAACCCCATAGGGTCCCAGCCCCATAGACCAGAGAGGATCGATCGGTTCGACTGTGAGCTGGTACTGCCCACTGGAGCCGCCGTTAGGGATCTGCAGTCCGGCAAGATCGAAAAAGCCTTCATAGGCGGTGTCATTTGCTCCGTAGCGGTCGAAGCGCAATCCGCTGCTGTCCTCAAACCCGGTGACCGTGTTCCCGGCGTTGCCACGGAAGAGGAAGCCCGAAACCGCCGCAGCCGCATAAGACCGTGAAGGCAGCCCGCTGCCGGGATCGATCCAGCGAGCCACCACGTTCACCCCCTGCATGCCCTGGCCTGGTTGCCCCCTCGGACCGGTAAAATACACCGTGCCGCGAACGCGCACGGTGTTATCCGCGAAGATCTTCTTTCCGGGAAAGCGGGAGAGGTCTTCCGCCGTGACCGGATACAGGCGTGAGAACGCCGCCTGGTCATCCATCTTGGGCTGATACGGATTGGGATAACACAAAGTGATCGGGATGCAGTTTGGCGGATCGCTCGCGTGCATCACCGGAAAGCCCGCATAGTCATCCTGGGTTGGCGGCGGATTATGCGTCAGCACATTGATGTTGACCTGCGACCAGTCCAGGCCCAACACGCGTCCCAGCACGCGCACGAGCCGATACTCTACGTCGGGCAGTTGATCGGATGTCTGCGCGCAGTTGCCGTTGAGAATCACCAGGGCATGGAGGAAGTGCGCATCGGTGGAGAAGTTGTCGACCCCGCCAAAAGCCGCGTTGTAAAAGCACTCTGCGGGATCCCCCGCTCCCTGGCCCAGCAGGGCGCTGGTTACGGAACCATCTGCGTCATACACGATTCCCAGCGGTGTGGCAGTGGCACTGGGCAGGATGTCATCTGGCATGCTGATGGTGCCGTCCGGGTTGACGTAGACATTGGCCCCGCTGACGTTCTTGGCCAGCTGTCCGGCGCGGACGGCCGACACCGCAGCCGTGGAAATGCCGGTCCACTGGCTGAAGGCGTCGGCCACAAAAGCGTCCGCGCTGGTCCCGGGCAAAACTGAACTGAGGTCACCCTGGTCCGTGTAGTAATTGATTGCCCCGTCGGCCCAGGTCAGCGGCGTTCCAGCAGTGCCCGGATCGAAGTAGCTGATGCCGGCAACGTACTTGGGTCCGCCGCCATGCAAAGGCTGAACCGAGATGGTCAGAACGAGTGCCACGAGCAAGGGAAGATGCAGCGGCCGGAGCAATCGGGCAAGAAGAGCGGCCGTTCTCATGGTTCCCCCTCTCTCAAACTGAGGAATAGTTTGCGAGGTGGCAATCGCTCTTGGCCGGAGAATCTCGTGTATTCCCCCAACCGGGGTCGATCCGCATGCCTCGGCCCAACTACCACGTTCCCTTGCGGATCGACCCGGAAGCGGCCCGCCCCACCTCCGACAGGGCTGGTAAGCCCCAGCTTGCTGGGCGGGTATAAGAAGAGCATCACGCGTTCGCCGACCCGGTAGTGTTCTCCGGATTGCCACAATCCCGCCCACTCGCGAATCGTCAATGTTTCTCCCCTGCGTGCGCCGCGCAGGCCTTCCTCAATCTGGAAAGTGACACGCATGACCGGCACGCTGTTGCGGTCCCGCGGCGCAATCCGCTCGACGGCTTTGACGGTGCCGGAAAAGATGTATCCGGAGTTGCGCACCAAGCGTTGTTGAGGGCCGCCGTCGTCTTCCCGTGGCTGAAAAGGGCGCACTGCGACCGCAGGGAGGGCTGTAATAAGAATGATTAGCAAGGGCTTCAAGAATGACGCGCGCATCACGAGCCTCGCAAGGAGGCCAGCTTGGACGGGGTGGACCGATATTAGTGAAGTAAACAAGCCGGGGCTGTGTGAGCGGTCACCGGTCTGAGTGACGCACGGACATTTCCACAAGCCGCGTAGGCCCGGACGGGGGCGTCTTCCTACGCAAAATGACTTGGCCACAGTGGCTCCATGGGGTATGGTTAGCACCATCGAAGGAGGATGGGATGGCGCCGAATGGTTCTCCGCTGAGTCGTCGTGAGGTTCTCGAACGCTGTCTCGCCCTGGGTACCCTGACTATCGCCTCGACCGCCGCGCCGCGGTTGGTCCTACATGCGTTCGCCGAGAGCGAATATCGCAAGCCCACGCCGCGCAATGAGCTCGGCCCTTTCTATAAGAAGAAAGCACCCCAGAACGCAATGCTGCGGGCGCCGGGCGATCCCGGCATGCCTCTGAGCGTGTCCGGTAGAGTCTTCAACACCCGCGCTGAGACCTTGTCCAATGCGGTGATCGAGGTCTGGCAGACGGACCACCTTGGCCATTACGACCTTGATGGCTACCGCTACCGCGCCCAGTTGCCGGCGGACTCCTCCGCTGCCTACAAGTTCGATTCTGTCCTCCCGGGCCACTATCCCGACCGCGTTTGCCAGCACGTGCACTACCTGGTGATTGCTCCCGGGCACAAGCCGCTGGTGACGCAGCTGTACTTCGCTACGGACCCGGTCTTTGAGGGCGATCCTGACCGCAACTTCGGCCGCGATCCGCTCATCCACAGCCGCGAACTGGTGCGGCCGGTGCTGCTCAAGGGCGATCCGCAGGAGATGCAGGCAGTGGTGAATTTTGATGTCGTACTGGAGATGCTGTGATGCGGCGGCCCGGTCTGACGCTCTGGTTACTGCTCTTCTGCTTTCCACTTTGCGCGCAGAACCTGAAGCTGGAGAGAAGCATCCCTTTTTCCGAGGCGGAGGCGGTACGGTTCACCGCGATCTCCCCGAAGGGAAATTTTCTGGCCGCCGCCTGCAAGGACGCGCGGGTACGGCTCTGGAGTTATCCTGCGCTGGAGTTGAAGGCGAGCTTCGATCTGGTGGACGAGCGAATTGCGGGCCTCTGGTTCTCGCGCGACGGGTCCCTATTGGCGATTGCCGGAAACCGCGGGAAGGTCAGGATCTGGACCCTGCCCTCGGGAAAAATGAAGGTGGAACTCTCTGCCGGGGCCGATATCAACGCTCTGGCCATCTCCCCCGACCTGAATATGCTGGCGGTGGGGCCGGCAGAACGGCCTGGGCAGTTGTGGGACCTCAGGCTCGGCAAAGTGGTAGCTAGCCTGCCCACGAACTTCTCCGGCTCGCTGGCGCTGGACTTCTCGCCCGACGGCAAGTGGCTGGCCTCGGCGGACGCCGACACCGGAATTCGCTTCTACGAAGCGTCCACCGGCGCCCCCCGCGCCAGCAACAACGATTTCCTGCTCGAACCCTTTGCCACAGCCTTCTCCACCGACAGCAAGTATCTCTACGTCGGCGGGGCGGACAAGACAATTTCGGTGCTCGATGTGCTGAGTGGGAGAGTCGTGCGCACTCTTCCCAAGCAAACCTTTGTGGTTCGCATATTGCAGCCGTCGCCGGATGGGATGTCTCTGGTTGCTGCGTACGCGGATGAACATTCCTTCGACAATCCGGCGCCGGTGCTGGTCTGGGACTTGGCGGCACAGGCGGTGCGAACTACCGTATTACAGGAGGGCGTGCAGCCGAACGGAGGCGGATTCCTGCCGGATGGAAGGCTGTTGCTGACGAGTAACGGGAAGGGGAGGACGGAGGTGTGGTCGGTGAAGTAGGCGCCTCATAGCAACCTTCTCCCATGCCTCTCCGCCGACAGGTACGCTCCCGTCAGCAGCAGTAATCCCGACAGAAACGCCCAGAACATCAGGCTCACCGACAAGGCAAACGGCCCGTACACTTCCTGAAAGTTCAGCCGGGGCAGCGCGAGGATGTAACCGTACTTCAGGATCTCCGAGAGCAAACCCATGATCACCGCCGCCGGCAGCACCGCCCGCGCCGGAACTTTGCCGTTCGGCAGCAGCCAGTAGATCAGAAAGAAAATGGTGATGCTGGTGGCGATGGCAAAGACTTTCATAATCAGAAATCCGAAAAGCCGTACCACGAAGAAGTCGTGTCCGAAAGTGAAGGCCTTCAGCACGGCGACGTTGCTCGCGGTCAATCCGATCGAGAGCAACGCCAGCACACCGCAGCCGAACGTCAGCCCCAGCGAGATCACCTGATTGCCAAAATATGAACGGTTGTTGCGGAAGTGCCAGATGCGGTTCAGCGCCACTTCGAGCGGCATGAACACACCCGTCGAAGTAATCAGAAGAATGACCAGCGACAAGATTTCTGCCCGATGGCGGGCTCCCACCAGCGCATTGAGATTACGGATCACGAAATCCTGCCCGGCGGGCAGGTTGTCGCGCAGCAACTGCACCACGACTTCGTGCATGACACTCGAATGAAACACTTGGCGTATGAGCGTCAGCAGCAGCAACACGAACGGGAAGAACGAAAGAATCGCGTTAGCTGCAACCGAGAATGCAAAAGTGTGAACCTCGGTCCGCAACAAATATTTCGCCGTCGATGCCAGCAGCCCAGAGTAGCGTGCTGCCGATACGCCTTTAGGATGAGCTGCAGGGGCCGCTGTGGGCGCAATGGAAACAGGTTCGGTCAAAGACTTAGTCCAATCATATCAGAGAGTTGCAATGGTACTTCTCATTCCGCAGCACCGTCTCCTGTCCTTACAGTTGTATCGAATTGCGACACCAGAACTGGGGGTCACAATTTAAAACGTTTCAATTGTTGTGATTCTCCTCTTGCCAGAAAGAAACTTCCTGATATTATCTTGTGCTCGTTGCCACAATCTTGTGCAGCGATGATGTTTAGTGAGTTGATGGTTCGTGCCTCGCGGTCGAAACTCGCGCCACCAAGTCAGGCTCCGGAGCTTGGCGCCGGTCTCTCTCTAGACGGCGGCAAGTTCGGGAGCCTTTCTTGTTGAACTTAGTCGAGACGGCGGGTGCGAATCGTGGTGAACGTCCTGAGGGGGGAGTGAGGAAGCGTACGCTTCACGACGGACGTGGGTTTTCAATCTGAGCAGAGGCGAAAGGAGTACTTTTGTGAGAGAGAAGGGTACAGTGAAGTGGTTTAACGGGGCCAAAGGATACGGCTTTATCCAGCGGTCCACGGGGGAAGATGTCTTCGTTCATTTCTCCGCGATCCAGGAAAACGGTTACCGTACGCTGAACGAGGGCGAAACCGTGGAATTCGATCTGCTGAAGGGCCCCAAGGGTTTCCAGGCAGCGAATGTGGTGCGCGCCTAACCCGTCCCGATTTCATCCGACTTCTCAACCCTCGCAGTAACCGCTGCGAGGGTTTCTTGTTGTGGTTTTAACGAGCGGCTCTGCCGAGGCTAGACATGCTTGAACTTGCCGAGTTGGAAAGATTAAGAAGCGACGTGCGTGGCGCCGTGCTCTGTTCCGGACAACCGGGCTACGACGCAGCTCGGGCCATTCCCAATGCCATGATCGACCGGCGCCCGTTGGCGATTGTGCGCTGTACAGGCGCGGCCGATGTGGCCGCGAGTATACGCTTCGCCCGCGAGCATAACCTGATTGTTGCAGTTCGCGGAGGAGGCCACAGCGTGGCCGGCAAATCGGTTTGCGATGGCGGGCTCATGATCGACATGTCCGGCATGAAAGGCATTCGCGTCGATCCCAAGGGGCACACGGCCCGCGCCGAAACGGGCCTGACGCTGGGTGAGTTTGACCGCGAAACTCAGGGGTTTGGCCTCGCGACGCCGTTGGGAGTGGTTTCGAAAACGGGTATCGCCGGATTGACCTTGGGGGGCGGGTGGGGGCACACGCACGCCAAGTGTGGTTTGGCGGTCGATAACGTCCTCAGCGCGGATGTGGTCACCGCAGACGGAAGCCTGCTGACCGCGAGCGCCGACCAGAATCCGGACCTGTTCTGGGGAATCCGCGGCGGGAGCGGGAACTTCGGCGTCGTCACCTCGCTCGAGTACCGTTTGTATGAACGAGGCCCGGTGCTGGGCGGTGGGGTGTTTTATCCAGCTTCGCAAGCGCTGGAAGTGCTTCGTTTCTTCCGCGACTTTTCCGCCACCATTCCCGATGAACTCGTGATCCAGTGCGGGTCATTTTGTTTTCCGGATGGCACGCCGGTTTTTGCCGTTGCGGCCTGCTACTGCGGGGACGCAAAGACAGGGGAAGAGGTCTTGCGGCCTCTGCGGGCCTTCGGCAAACCTCTTGCCGACAACATAAGCGTCATCAGTTATGTGCAACTTCAGAGTATGTTCGACCCGTTCTTTCCGCCCGGACGCCTGACCTACGTGAAGTCGAATTTCATCTCCGATTTGAACGACCGGGCCATCGAGGTGATTGCCGGATTCGCCGGGAAGAGTCCCTCGCGCTTCAGCTTCGCGCCATTCATCGAGCACTGGCACGGCGTCGCCACTCGCGTGGAACCGACAGCAACGGCGTTTCCGCATCGGCGGCACTCCTACAATTTGATGTTCTGGTCGAACTGGGAACACGCGTCGGATTCAGAGAAGAATATTCAGTGGACGCGGGAGTGCTGGAACGGCCTGCGCCCGCACTTGGTGGATGGCGCGTACAGCAATTACGTGTCAGATGAAGGGGAATCGGTGGCGCGGGCGGCCTATGGTCCCAACTATGATCGCCTGGTAACGCTGAAGAACAAGTACGACCCGACCAACTTCTTCCGCATGAACCACAATGTGAAGCCGACGGTGTAAACACGCCCTGGGGACGGCCGACTTCAGACGGTTTTCCTCGAAGTGGCACTTGCGCCTGATCGGCGCCGGAATTGAACCCTGTGTCTTATCGGCACGGCTGAAGCCTTGCCCTACCCGAAGGCTTCGACGAAGTGATCCCACCCTGTCCTTAATTAGCGATTGGGAAAAGGGTGGGGCAACCGAGAGATGTTTGTAAGTGATCGTCCCCTAGCAGCGCACGATCTTCGGGCTCTGGATACCCTTGGTGGCATTCCGCGTATCTACCACCAGTTGCGACTCCCGCACAATGCGCTCGTAGTCGTAGTCGGAGTGATCGGTGACAATCAGCACGCAATCGTACTGGCCAAGATTGTCGAGCGGCACGCACTTCATCTGCAGGTCGTACTTGCGGCCCTTGCCTACGGTCGGGAAGTAGGGATCGTTGTAGCTGACCTGGGCGCCGGCGGTCTGCAGCAGTTCGATAATGGTCAGCGAGGGTGATTCGCGCAGGTCGTCGATGTCTTTCTTATACGCCAGCCCCAGCACCAGGACCTTTGAGCCGTTCACGGCCTTCTTGTGCTGGTTCAGCGCCTTAGTTACGAATTCCAGCACGTGGTACGGCATGTTGACGTTGATCTCGCCCGCCAGTTCGATGAACCGCGTGCGGAAGTCCCACTCTTTGGCCTTCCAGGATAGATAGAACGGATCCACGGGAATGCAGTGTCCGCCCAGGCCCGGCCCGGGATAAAACGGCTGGAAGCCGAACGGCTTGGTGGAGGCCGCTTCGATCACTTCCCAGATGTCGATCCCCATCCGCATGGAGAGCAGCTTCAATTCATTGACCAGCGCGATATTGACGCAGCGATAGATGTTCTCCAGCAACTTGGTCATCTCTGCCGCCGCCGGAGAAGAGACGGGCACCACGCGGTTAAAAATCGAACCGTAGAGCGCAGATGCCAGGGCTGAAGCACTCTTATCCAGTCCGCCGACCACCTTGGGAATATCGCGCCGCGCCACGGTCTGGTTGCCGGGGTCCTCGCGCTCGGGAGAGAAGGCGACAAAAAATGCATTCGCATCCGAAGCTCCGCCGCGCGAGGCCTTCAATCCGTGCCGATTGCCCTTTTCAAGAATTGGGATCAGCACTTCTTCCGTGGTCCCCGGATACGTGGTGCTCTCAAGGATGACGAGATGTCCCGCCCGTAGGTGAGGTGCAATCGCCTTGGCAGTATCGGTGATGAAGCTCAAATCAGGCTCGTGGTACTCGTCCAACGGGGTGGGGACACAGATGATGATCGCGTCCATCTTCTCCAGTTGGGAGTAATCCGCAGTCGCGGTAAAGCCCTGGGCCTTGGCGGCCTGGATTTCAGTCGAGGGAATACGGACAATGTAGGTCCCACCCTGCGCGATTGTGGTGATCTTGCGCTGGTCAATGTCAAAACCCGTTACTGGAAACTTCTGCTCCGAATAAAGCAGGGCCAAAGGAAGCCCGACATAGCCCAGTCCGATGATTCCAACCGGGGCCTGCTTGACTTCGATCCTGGACTTGAGCTCAGAAAATAGCGTGGATGGTACTGATGAAGTGGTCATAATGACTTGTCTATTTTATGAATCTTAGCATGGAGTTCCCGGCTGGCCTGCTGGCACGAAAGTGACACGACCAGCAAGCTACTGACCCTCTGCAGTTTATCCACAGCCCCGAACCAGCCGTGGCACTTTTGAAGGACGGCATCGCCATTTATTTTTCTCATTCGCTGAAAATCGCACCGAACCCAGCAAAATGGCCGAAAAGCTGACCGGGCAAGACATCCACTTCGTCGAACTGCAGACCGCGGTGTTTTGTGTTGCCTGTGAGTTGATCAGCAAGAACAACACGCCCTACTGCATGGCTTGCGGCAGCCAGGCCGTATTGAGCCTGTCGCGTGTGCTGGGCGGATCGTTGCGGGGACAGCAAACTGCACACCTTATTGCCGACGCGGAGTTGGACCGGCTGGTGCGCGAGCTCCTGGGAACGGTTCCGGCATCGATTTCCGACGATCGTGTCCCAGTCTCTTTTGCTTCGCTCGCACCCTCGCGGCATCACGCCCGCTCCGTGGCTTCGCAGGCGCAGTTGGTGCGATCTTCGAATTTCGACCGAGAGATTCGTCCGAGTGAGATTGACTTGGAGCCAGCCGTGAGTGTGATCGCCGAGCGTGCCCAGTCCCTTACCGGTGCCACCGGCGCGGCGATCGCACTGCGCCATGGCGACGAAATTGTTTGCCGCGCTCGCGCCGGACGCACCGCCCCGGACCTGGGGGTCCGCCTGCAAACCGATTCCGGCATCTCCGGCGATTGTCTGCGCACTGGCGAAGTGATTTTGTGCCATGACACGGAGCACAGCCCCCGGGTAAACCTGGCCACCTGCCGGGGCCTGGGGGTGCGCTCGATTTTGGCCGCCCCGTTGCGCCATTTTCGCCGTACCCTGGGGGTCTTTGAGGTCCTCTCAGCAGCCCCTTACGCCTTTGATAACCGTGACATAGCGACCATGCAGCTGCTCTCCAGCATGATGGTGGCGGCGATCTCCCGCCTGTCTCACCTGCGGCCTGCCTCGCAGCGCCAGTCGGCCTAGGTCCTTCCTACTCAGTCAATAATTGCTCCAGTTTTTGTGCTTCTGGGGTAATATGTTCGACAATCTGTTATGCAGTTCCTCAGTCCCAGCCCCGCAGGAGATGGCTCACTACAGCCGTTCTTGAGCGACCGGCGGAAGTCTGCCCGCGTCAAGGTGCCTACGCTTGTCTTGGCTGCCTTAACCCGGCCCTCCGCGATCCGGGACACCACTGTGCCTGACGTCGTGGACCTGAGCGAGTCCGGGATGGGAATTCGCGTCGCCTCCGACTTTGAGCTCAAACCTGAGGAAGATTTCTGTCTCGATCTCTCCGGTCCGGAAGGATTCGTGCGCGCGGCAGGCCGCGTGGCCTGGTACGACCCATCGGGACGGGTAGGGATCCGCTTCACCGATTTATCCGAAGCCTCCCGGCGTTGTCTTGAGGAGTGGCTGACCGCCAATCGCCACGATTCCGCTGCTGGCGAGCGCGACCTGCAGGTTTGGCAACCAGGAGGCAACGGCAACGGATCAAGGTCCGCCGCTCTATTTGAGGAAGTCGAGCCTGTGCCGCCCGACTACACCACGCTGCTTTCGGCGCTGGCTGCCGTGCGGCGGGAAGTGGAATCCCTGGGGAAAGATCTGGATGCAGCCTTGCACCTGATTGCCCGCCGGGCGCAGGCATTTACCCGGGCAAGTGGCGCTGCCATCGCGTTGACCGAAGGCCCGGAGATGATTTGCCGGGCAACTGCAGGTCCCGACACCCCGGCGCTGGGCGCGCGCTTGCAGGTTGGATCGGGTTTTTCCGGCGAGTGCGCGCAGTCGGACAAGCTATTGCGCTGCGACGACGCCGAGACTGACCCGCGTGTCGATCGTGACAGCTGCTGCGCGCTCGGAATCCGTTCGATGATGGCGGCGCCCATCCGCGCGGGAGGCGCAGTCACCGGATTGTTAGAGGTTTTCGCGAGCGAGTCCCACGCATTTTCCGCGGACGAGGAGGTCGTTCTCGAGTATCTTTCGGGGCTGGCTTCGAGCGTCGCACGCCGGGCGATGGCGCCGGACGTAAGTCCTGCGCCCGTTACTCGCCAGCTCAGCGTGGACGACGAGTTCCCCATCGAGACTCCGGCGGACTTGCCCCTGCCCAAGCTCTTGCACTCCCGGAACCTGGTGCTGATGAGCGCTGCCGCAACCGTCATTCTGGTCGTCGTGTGGCTAGTCGGGCCATGGAGCGGCCGCCGCAATGATGCCGATGCACCAGCACCAACCGAATCGGGTCAGCCGGCGTCCCAGACGAGCCCGCCGAACCTGAACAGCCTGGAGGGTCTGCGACGCTTGGCCCAGCAAGGCGATGCTGCGGCTCAAGTTGCCCTGGGCACGCGTTACGCCACCGGGGAAGACGTGCCGCAAAGTTACCTGGAGGCCTTCCGCTGGATCTCGCAGGCAGCGCAGCAAGGAAACGTCACCGCACAAGCACTGCTGAGCACTTACTATGAGACGGGGCGCGGTGTCCTTCCCGACCTCGTGCAAGCCTATTACTGGGCGCTCCTGGCGCAGGCCGCCGGAGACGAGGGCAGCAAGGCCCGGGTCGCGTCGCTGGCATTGCGCCTGGCTCCCAGCCGGGTTGCCGATGCCCAGCAGCAGGCGAACCTGTGGATCAAGCAACATCCGCAGGTAGGTAAGGGGTCAACCGCCGCCACGAACTGAGGCCCGAGCTTAATCTCTGCGGCAACTTATGGCGTCAACTGAAACACCACCCCTGCGCCGCCTGCACCGCCCGTAGCCGTAGTGCTATAAATGTTGCCGTCTGGGCCGATGGTCAGGTTGGCGTCGGGCTGAGCACCGTCCGAGCCGACGAAGGTGTGCAGCACCGAGTATTGCCACTGCCCTCCCGCCTGCTTCGTCAGTTTGTACACCACTCCACAGCCGCACAAGGGTGAACCGCCATAAATCGTGGTGCCGTAGAGATTGCCTGCTTTGTCCAGCACTACCCCTCCGCCCGGACCGGAGCCGCTCACGCCCGGCTGAAAATTGTAGAGAACACGCTCCACCCAACCACCTGCCGTAGTGCGAGACAACTTGAAGATGGTGCCACAGCCGGTGTTATTGCAAAACTTCGCTCCGCCCTGGTTGGTGGTGCCGTAGAGATTGCCGGCGTGGTCCATCGCCAGTTGGCCAAGACTAGGCCACCGGCCGTCGTTGTCTGAACTGCCGAAGGCGTGCAGGATCCGCTCAGGCCACGGACCGCGAACAGCCTCGCGCACCGATTGAAGCTGATAGACCGTACCGCAGCCAAGCGTGCACCGGTTGCTGCCCCCACCCCATGCCGTGGTGCCGTAGAGGTTGCCGTCAGGGTCCGCAATTACCCCGGCTTGAGGGAAGTACCCATCGCCGTTCTGGCCGGTGAAATCATGCAGCACGGTCTCGGTCCAACCGGCGGGGTCCGGCGAGAGTTGGAAGGCCACACTGCCGGTGCCGTATAGGGTACCCATATGATCCATAAGCAAACCAGCCCAGGGTGATCCGCCATCGACACAGTTCGGCTTGGCGCAGAAACTGTAAAGGATCTGCTCCGTCCACCCGTCTTGGTCAGGGCTCAATTCGAAGACCGTGCCACGGTTGTTGACGCCTCCGCCAATGGTTGTGCCGTACAAGTTGCCTGTGCCGTCAAGTATGGGACCTCCGTTGGGCCCTCCCCCGTCGTTGAATGAGTCTGGGAAGCTGTGCAGCACGGTCTCGTTCCATTGGCCGTTCAGTTGGGGTGTCAACTGGAAAACTGTGCCCCCGCTATGGGCCCCGCCGCCGAAAGTTGTACCGTATAGATTTCCTTGCATATCGAAGGCCAGGCTACTCTGGATGCCACCCCCATCACTGCCACCGGTGAACGCGTGGAGCACGTGGTAAGTCGGAGCGCCACGGGCTTCGTTCGTTGCCGGTTGCGCGAGTGTGCTGGCTGACGAAACCACAATCACGGCCAGGAAGAAAGCCTTCTGGAAAACAACACACCACCCGTGCCCCGAGGTCTGCCATTGGCATCGGAGCGAGACGCATATTCTCGCGGCAGAACCCAACCATGCCACCACACGACAAAGGGTGGAGCAGGTGTTGGCCTCGCCAGCCAACACCTGCTGCGGCACGGATGCGATGAACTCACTGTTGTGCTTCGATAGCGTCATCGTCCGGGTCCTCCGGCAGGTGGCCCACTCAAGCCCGATCTTGGCTTGAGTGGGGCTTTAGAATTACTCGTGTCTAGGCCTCTCCCTGAGAGGTGCCATTTCGCCCTACACAACGAACACCGCCTTGTGTGAACCCCCAGCCGGTAAATCTTAGTCCCGGCCTACGTCGGGCGCTACAATTATCCGAGAGGCCTTTGTGCTCCTCCGCGACATCCTCGACCGGCACGTCCGCGAAGGCGACCTACACGAGAAGCTGGATCGCAACCGCGTCCGCTGCTACGCCTGCGGACACTGCTGCCCGATTCCCGATGGGCAGCCCGGCGTCTGCAAGGTGCGCTTCAATCGCGGCGGCACCCTGTATGTTCCGTGGGGATACGTGGGCGGCGTGCAGTGCGATCCCATCGAAAAGAAGCCGTTCTTCCACACCTATCCCGGCGCGTTGGCCTACAGCTTCGGCATGTTGGGCTGCGATCTACATTGCGCCTACTGCCAGAACTGGGTGACTTCGCAGGCGCTGCGCGATCCCCACGCCGTATCGCCGCCGCTTGAGGCCTCTCCCGAGGCGCTGGTGCAAGACGCCCTGCGCCATGGCGCGAAAGTGCTGGTCAGCACCTACAACGAGCCCCTTATTACCAGCGAATGGGCGGTGGCGGTTTTCAAAGAAGCTAAAGCCGCGGGGCTGATCACCGGCTTCGTCTCCAATGGAAACGGCACCCCGCAGGTGCTCGAGTACCTGCGTCCCTGGATCGACCTTTATAAGGTAGACCTGAAGAGCTTCGACGACCGCCACTACCACGAACTCGGTGGACGCATTGGACCGATTCTCGATACGATCCGGCGCCTTCACGGAATGGGCGTGTGGCTGGAGATTGTCACCCTGCTGATTCCCGGCTTCAACGACTCCGACGACGAACTGCGGCGCCTGACTGAATTTCTCGCCGGCATCTCTCCCGACATTCCCTGGCACGTGACCGCGTTTCACAAAGACTACAAGATGGAGGACCCGGACAATACGCGTCCAGAAGACCTGTTGCGCGCGGCGGAGATTGGAAGGCAGGCCGGCCTGCGCTACGTTTATGCCGGCAATCTCCCGGGCATGGTTGGAGAACAAGAAAACACGAAGTGCGCGAAGTGCGGGGAAACGCTGATCCGGCGGCACAGCTACTTCATCGAGGACTATCGCCTGACACCTGACGGCTCTTGCCCTTCGTGTGGAACCGCGCTTCCGGGAAGATGGGCGAAGAAGTTCGATGGCCAGATCGCGGCGCGGCCATTTCTCCCGCGGCGTAAGAGCCTGGTGTCAATCCTCAACTAGCCCGCGTTTCAGTGACCTTGAGTCAGCCGCGAGACTCATTTACAGGCATCGCTCACTCGCGGTATATCTTCCTTCGGGCCCCCATGACAATCCGAAAACTTGTCGTTCACTTTCTATTTCTGGCTTGCGCCGTAGCTGCCGTTCTTGCCGCCGACAAACCGAAGCTCACCCTCGATGAGTTTTTCAACTGCGTCTATGTGAGCAGGATTGCTCTCTCCCCCGATGGCCACTCGCTTGTGATCGTCACCGAGCGCGCCGACTGGACGCAGGACGTGTACCGCAAAGACTTGTGGCTGTATCGGGACAGCGGTGGAGGCACGCTTACCCAGTTGACTCAAGCCGGCGACGACAGCGATCCGCAGTGGTCGCCGGACGGGCGCTGGATTGCATTTCTCTCTGGTCGAAAATCAGGCCCGGCTAAGAGTGAAGATGGCGAAGATGCCAAGCGGGAAGAATCCGAGCAGCTGTTTCTGATCTCTCCCGCCGGTGGCGAAGCCTTTCCCGTCACCCGCGGCGAGGAGGTGCACGCGTTTGGCTGGGCTCCCGACTCCAAAACCCTCTACTTTTCCACCCGCATTCCCTGGACCATGGAACAAAAAGACGCTTACAAGAAAGAATGGAGGGACGTGCTGCAATATCGCGGCGCGGAGCGTGGCGACACGATTTTCAGCATTGATGTCGCCGACGCCATCGCCCGGCACACCGCTGAAGGGACTAAGACCAACGACGAGGCACCCAAGTCCGATGCCACCCCCGGTGCCCGTGCGCTGGCTAGCAGTCCCTGGCGCATCCACGGCGTGCAGGCTTCGCCCGATGGACGCAGGCTCGCCCTGTTGAGTCAGTCGGTGTCGCAACGGGACGAGAAGGTGGATGAATTTGAAATCTACACAGTGGATTTGGCGAACGCTTCCCCCGAGCAGCCGCCGCATCAACTCACCCATAACCAGGCGGTGGAGGAGCATATCCGCTGGGCCAGGGACAGTAAACACATTTACTTCCACGTGGAATACGGATCGGTGGAGGGCAAGTACCAGGACACTCAGCCGCGTGTCTACTGGGTGGACGCCGACACCGGCGAGGTCCAGCGCTGGGCGAGCGCCTTCACGGGTGCAGTCCTGGAGTACGCGGTGGCGCACGACGGCGGAGTAGTATCTGGCGGCCGTCTGGGAACGGAAGTCCAGATGTACTCGCAGGCAAGCTCAACGGCTTCCTATTCGAAGCACACCGGCTGGGCGGGCACCTACGAGAAACTTGCCAGCGCAGAGCACTCGACTCGGGTTGCCTTTGTTCATTCTACTCTGGAAGAGCCCACAGAGGTTTATCTGGCAGAGAGCATCGACAAGCTCTCCGAGGCCAAGCCCATCACATCGTTCAACCAGTTTTTTACCGAGCGCGATCTCCCGAAGGGAAAGTCTTACCGCTGGACCGCCGACGATGGCACCACGATCGAAGGCATGCTGATGTATCCTCCCGGAAAATTCGAAGCAAAGAATCTCCCCATGTTTGTCTTCATCCATGGCGGCCCGGATGACGCCGACGGCAACCACTTCGAGGCGGACTGGTACCAGTGGGACCGTCTGGCGGCGACCCAGGGCTGGCTGGTGTTCGAACCGAACTATCGCGGATCTATTGGCTACGGAGACAAGTTCGTCCAGCAAATGGTCCCGCAGATCGTCTCGCGCCCCGGCAAGGACATCCTCGAGGGCGTGGACGCGCTGGTGAAGGACGGCATCGCCAATCCCAATCATCTCGCGGTCGGCGGCTACAGCTACGGCGGCTACATGACCAACTGGCTGATCACGCAAACCGACCGCTGGAAGGTCGCGGTGACGGGCGCGGGAGCGGTGGAGAACGTCGCCAACTGGGGCAACGACGACACGACCTTTGACGATGCCAACGATCTCGGAGGCCTGCCCTGGGAAGTGCCACAACGCTACCAGGATGAGGCCGCGATCTTCCAGATCTACAAGGTGCACACTCCCACTCACATGGTGGCCGGATCGGAGGACATTCGCGTGGCGGTGGCGGAAGACTATCTCTTGGATCGGGCTCTGCACAACCTCGGTGTCCCCAGTACCTTGCTGATCCTTCCCGGCGAGGGCCACGATCCAGAGAAGCCCTGGCATGGCCTGATCAAAGTTCGCGAAGAGTTGAAGTGGCTGCAGAAGTATGGAGGGATTGGGTGGAATCCGTAGTTGAGGAGATCTATTGCCCGCCCACTCTGGCCGACGCGCTGGCGATCTTCACCCGGCTGGACTGCTCGTAGCGCGCCACGCCCTGATAGATCGCCTCGGCAATTCGCTGGCGGTAGTTGGAGCTTTGCAGGTTGTTCTCATCCGTCGGGCTGCTGACAAAAGAGACTTCGGCAAGAATCGCCGGCATGGAAGTGCCCGTCAGCACTACATATTGCGCCCGCTTCACGCCGCGATTAGTGAGCCCAGGATTTTTCGCCGCAAGAGTCTGAAAGAGCGCGTGCTGCACGTCGGCAGCGAGTTGCCGGGACTCGTGTACCTTCTCGCGGATATCCACCTTGGTCCAATCAACTTCCTGCAGAGACGGCGTGTCGTTCGCTTCGCGGGTGCGCGCCCGCACCGATGAATAGGTGTTGGTGTAATAGGTCTCGACTCCGCGCGCCGAGGGGTAGTCGCTGTAATTGGCGTGGACGGACAAGAAGAGGTCCGCCTTGGCCAGATTCGCAATCTCCGCGCGCTTCTCCAGCGCGACGTAGTCGTCGTCGCTGCGGGTGTAAACGACATCGCCTCCCAGACGAGTCTCGATCAGCTTTCCCAACCTTCTGGTTATGTCGAACACCAGGTCTTTTTCGAGCAACCCTTTGCGTCCGACCGTGCCCAGGTCCCAGCCGCCGTGGCCGGCGTCCAAAGCAATGCGAAACGCGGGGGGATGTGTGCTTGCAGCGCTGTGCGGAGGAACCGCTGAGGCCGCCAATGCCGACGGCCGGGCCGGAGCAGCCACTTGAGGACCAGTTTGTGGGCGCGTGACCGCTTCCTGCGCAGGCGCCTGCCCGGCCGGGCCAAACAGATCAACCTTTGCCCGTGGCTCTCCCGGAGCGCCAAGCTTACGGACTTCAACGACGAGCCGATACGGATTGGGCTCCAGGCTGACCGAGAAATTCGACGCGCCTTTCGTCTCCAGCACTACTCGAGTCACGCCGCGCACGGGCTGGGCCACGCGAATCCGTTGCAGGAGCGCGTCGTGGACATCGATGATGCAGTTGGCCCACTGCGCTGCAAGCCGCGTATCGTGCAGATCAAAGTAGATGCGCTCCGGCTTCGTGAGCCGGTGCGCTTCATACTGAATCTGGTCTTGCAGATCAATCACCACCGTTGTCGAGTCGGCGGACGACCAGTGGCGGATTCCCGTCACCTCGGGCATTCCGGTGGTGCTCGCGGCGGGCGCCGGGAGCGCGCGCTCCTCTTCTTCCTGGTCGGTGTCCGATCCCGGGGCGCCGACTGCGGGAGTTGAGACGACCGGCGCAGCCACGTGCGCCGCGGCCTTTGGCGGGCTGATGTGACGCCGAATACGCCACCACAATCCAGCGCCCAGGGCCAGCGCAAACAACAAAATTCCAACAACCACTGCCACGCCGGGGCGAGAGCTTGTGGCCTGTGCGTATTCGGGTGTGCGAACCGGCTGCGTGGTTGACTCGGGGCCCTCTGCTTCGACCACGCGCCCGGAAATTTCGGTCGGGATTTCTTTCTCCGGCTCAAGCTCAGCAATCTTGGTTTCAGGTGCGACCGCATGGACTACCCGTTGCGAAATCTCCGCCAGCCGGTCTTCCTCTTCCGGTTTCAGCGCAGAGAGAATCAGTTCAGCCAGCAGATTCAGACTGCGTACGTCGCTGTCGTTAAATCCGTAGGCTTCGGTGGAAAACGCCTCCAGCAGCCCAATGACCGTCTGCTTCGCGGACAAGGGCACAGCCACCATGGAGCGTGCGCCCAGGACGCGGCAGACTTCAGAATTGACTCGCGGATCGGTCTCCGAGTCATCGCAACGCACGATCTGACCAGACACCAGGCAGGTGCCGGAGAACCCGGAATTCGGTTCCAGCCGCATGCCGGGATCGGGAGCGATCTTCCCCGCCGAAGCGCGGCAAATGATGGCCTCTCCCTCCGCCAGGGCAACCGCTACGCCATCCGCGCCGGTGATGGCCAACGCCCGCTCAGCGACCAGATGCAAGACTTCGTCGAGGACAAACTGTTCCAGTTGCCAGGGATCGGCACTGCGTTTTTCCAGGGCTCTGCGCTGACGAATCTGTTCGTGCAGCGCCGAGAAAGCGAGAAGCGCCTGCAATGCCTCACGGCCAGAACCCGTAGGCGCAGCAGCCTGGGGCGCCGGCTTTCGGGCGACCGCCTCGTGGATCAATTCCAGGCCCGCATTATTCGGATTGGCACTCATGAAACCTGCGAAAAACCTCGATCTGAGAGCATCATCCTACCGAGTAGAGGGAATTTGTCAAACCCGGCCGCCGAGCCGTGCCGAGCGTATCCCGCGGTCGAACTCGTCTTCGGCCTATGCATTACCTGTAACTTACAGGGGCTCAATAGCCAGCCGCAACATAACCGTCACGCACGAAGGTGGGAACGGCACCCTGCTCTTTGGTAAGTAAGTGATTCACTATCAAGCAGTTCCGATCCCCATTGCATCTCCGCAAAATCCAGCATATCCTTCGTAATTGGAACGACTTACAGGTTGTGGCAGGTGAGTGAAAACGGCAAGAAGTCGCGCTGGTTCTGGCCGCTCGGCCTGTTGGCCACGGGACTGGCGGGGGCAGGCGTGGTGGTGCTGCGCGGTTGCTGGCACAGGAAGATGAGCTGGCCGGTGCGGGCGCAAGGCCGCTCTTACCAGGTATGTCTGAGCTGCGGGATCAAGCGTTTGTTTGATGAAGAAGACTTCCGCGCTTATGGCCCGTACAGCTACGATCTCAACCGCCTGCTGGATTGGGATCGCGCCCGCAGGGGCGAGCTTCCCGCAGCTGAACCTACAACTCACCGCACCGCCTCATAGCTGAACCAGTCCGGTTACTGCGGACGGGAAAGCCACCAAGAATAAGATTTGAGGATGAGGCATAGATCGCGGCCTCCGGCGCCTGCCACGGGCACGATTCTCGGACTCGCTGCGCACAATCGCAGACACCACTTCCGTCAGGCCGTCCGCAGCCTGGCCTACGTGAAGGTTGATTCCTCCAACGGTGGCGTGGTGCGCGACGTCAGCGAATCTGGAATCGCCACCCAGCCGCTGTCTCCTCTTCAGCCCGGCCAAAAGGTTCAGCTTCGGATCGATTTGCCGGGCCCGAACCTCCGTCTTGAAACCGAAGGCCGTGTTGCCTGGTTCGATCCGTCGGGTCAGGCCGGAATTCAGTTTCTAGAACTTGCTCCCCGTTCCCGGCACCTGCTCAAACAGTGGATATTTGCGCAGCTCTTGGCTGACGCTTACCGTTCTGCGGGCGCCGTGCCTGCGGAGTTGTTGTTTTCCCAGTCTTCGCGCACGGCGATTCGCTTGGATGAGGGCACGGCACGTTCTGGTCGGCTGGCAGTGGAAAGAGGTCGGTCCAGCCAGCTGAAGTTATTGGGACTTCCCATGTCCCTGAAAAGCTTCTCAACCCTGGTGGACGGGATGGTACTGCTGTGCGCGGTGCTGCTGTTCAGCGTGGTGGCGCTGACCTTGACGGACACGCTTCCTGCCTGGCCGGTGGCAACGCTGCTCCTGGCTGGGGCCACGGCGATTTTCCTGGCACTCTACTGGTTTTTGTTTTCCTTCTGGTTCGGAGTTACACCTGGTGGGCGACTGGCCGAACTCGCTGGCCTTGACGTAAGGAAGAGAAGGAGCGGAGAGGAACGAGTACGCTTTCGTTAGTCCAGAGTGGGAGCGTATCTTCTACTGTGTAAGGTAACGTTGCGCCAGCCAGAGCTGCAGGTCTCTCTGTGCGCGCCGGCAGGGTTTGACGAATCGCACTCCCGAATTACCCTGGCGACCCCAGACCACGCGTCCCTGCATGTTCATTTTGAGCTTGCTGCCTGGCAGGGTGAAGTTGAGCCGCAGAAGCCCTGTCAGGTTCGCCGGGCGCACGGGGCGGATCGCTACACCCCCCTGGCTTAAATTCAACAATGTGGCCTTCAGGCGTTTGCCCTTGCTTGTCGTGACAAAAGCGGGAATCTCGACGCTATGGCGATGGTAGCGCAGTCTGCCGTCCACAATCAGGTTGCGCGCGGCGGAAAGCGTGTGTACGGCCCGCTCCACTGAAATTGGCTTCTCAAAGACAAACGTGGCGTCGGTGTCACGCAGTTGACCGCGGCTGCTCGGGCTGCTGATGATCACCAGGGGGACCGTGTTCATGCCGTCTCCAAGGCCGGAGAGGAAACCGGTTGAACCCTCCAGGTCGCAGTCCACGATCAAGGCATCAATCTTGGATTTGGCAAGCTTGGCGCGCGCCCGCTCCGGTTCCGGTTCCACGTCGACGCCGATGTGCAAACCGCTGAGGATGCATTCCAACACGCTGACTTCGGGCCAATCGCGGGACACCACCATGGATGAGAGGGTCATACAGCCACTGTATTCCGGCAGGCAAACCGGGCTATAGATCACCAAGGTAATGAGCGGCTTTGGAAGGCCTCAGTCGCGCTTTTGATACCAGGCAATGGTTCGCCGCAGCCCTTCCTCGAAGTTCACGGTGGGTTTGTATCCCAGGCGTTTTTCGGCCAGGGTGAGGTCAGCCAGCGAGTGTTTCACGTCGCCAGCCCGCTCCCCTTCGTAGGCCACTTCTCCTGCAAACCCGGTGAGTTTCTTGAGCACTCGAAACGTCCCGTTCAGGTCGATTCGCGTACCGGTAGCGATGTTGAAAGTCCGTCCTGCCACATGCTCAGCCGGGACCGTGCAGGCCAAGAGGTTCGCACTTACCACGTTGTCCACGTAGGTGAAGTCGCGGCTCTGGAGCCCATCACCGAAGATTACGGGTTGCTTCCCTTGCAGCATCAGGGTGATGAACCGCGCCAGGACGCCCGAGTACGGGGAACTCGGATCCTGGCGGGGACCGAAAATGTTGAAGTATCGCAAGGAGACTGTCTCCAAGCCGTAGCAGCGCCAGAATGACGCCATGTAATATTCGCCCGCCAGCTTGGCGACTGCGTACGGAGAGAGAGGGTTAGGAACCATATCTTCGCGCTTGGGCAAGCTGGGTGCATCTCCGTACGCTGACGAAGATGCCGCGTAGACCACCCGCTTGACCTTGGCATCGCGGGCGGCAACCAGGAGGTTCACCGTGGCGTCAACGTTGGCGCGATTGCTTTCCAGGGGATCCTTCACGGACCTGGGGACGGAGGGGATGGCCGCCTGGTGAAGCACGTAGTCGACACCGCGGCAAGCCTCCGCCACAGCTGCGGCGTCGAGCAGGTCGTTCTCGCGCATGTCGATGCGCGGCAGGATCTCGGCGATGTTCTCCCGTTT